>Ga0213866_10000011_pt1 | contig 216952 bp, 217 predicted proteins | sample PICome_11_FD_160079 | JGI IMG/M metagenome (GOLD analysis project Ga0213866, IMG submission 160079) | Coastal seawater microbial communities near Pivers Island, North Carolina, United States - PICO284 | ecosystem: Environmental > Aquatic > Marine > Coastal | place: USA: North Carolina... | reverse complement strand
TTTTAGAGTAGATTATCATAGATAGATTTTTGGATTAATAAATTGAATTTCAATACTTTAATTTACTGAAAATCTATCTTTTTTACTAGTAAAAATACTCTAAATATTAATCGAACTCAGGTTATAAGCACTTAAATCTTTTGAACCTAAAGAAGTGACGAAGTTTTTTGTGTTGATTCCCAATTTATCCGAAGAAAAATCGCCATAAATTAATGGAGTTGCGTTGTAGTTATTGTCAATGTATAATTTGTGACTTCCCGTTTCGTCTTTCCCAGAACCAAATCCGATAAAAACATTATCAGAACCTGTAAAGTTATGAATTCCAGCATCTTTTCCAATATACACATTTCGACTGCCAGTCGTACTATTGTATCCTGCATAAAAACCAAGATACACATTGTTTGTGCCGCCAACATTACTAAACCCAGCAAGCGATCCGAAAAAGGCATTTCTTTGTCCAGTATTATCCAAACCCGTTTGGCTTCCCATAAATGTGCTTCGTACTGCTGATGTATTACTTTTTCCAGCATTATACCCAATAAAGGTATTTTCATCTCCTGTGGTATTCTGTCCAGCAGCGTCGCCAAAATTTGAATTGTCATTTCCTCCAGTTCCAGAATTGGTTCCGTAATTTGTAGTCTGAGCCATCAGTGGAACAAAGGCTACTAGAAAAAATGATAAGATTAAAATTGTTTTTGTACTTATATTTAAAATTTTCATAATCGTAGTTTTTAATGATTTTTAGTAGATGTCGTTGCCGCTTTTTTCGCTGCCAATTGCGCTTTAATAGCTTGCAATTGCTCGTTAAGATCAATAATATACAGGGTTAATTCTTCTATTTTTTCCTGTTGAATTCTTTTAATGTCGCCCAATTCAATTCCTGTTTTTTGTACAACTTCCGCAGAAGGAACATTTGGTAAATGCCCATTTTCTTCAATAAACTTTTCTAAATTTTCTAATGACATTAATTCATAGCCAGCTTCAAAAACATAATCTGCCCAACCAGGCTGAGTGCGAAGTTCTTCCGTTAATAAACCGCCTTCCACATACAAACTGTAATTGCTCAAGCTTTGACTGTTTAGTGTGTTTGGTAAATTCACCGTATTGATACCCAATTTATTAGCGGTAAAATCTCCATACAGCAAAGGTGTGGTTGAAGAGTTATTATCAATGATTAACTTGTTGTTATTTGTACTGCCTATTCCTGTTTGGTTTCCAACAGTATATCCGATAAATACATTTCCTTCGGTATTTCCTTGTGATAAACTTCCTGTTCTATCTCCGATAAATACATTCTTATCAGCGTATCCTAATGTGTTACAAGAACTACAATTGCCCACAAATACATTGTTACTTCCTTGCGTAAGTTGATCGCCTACTTCCGTACCAAAAAACGCATTTCTAGTTCCAATAAGTCCATTTTCATAACCAATAGAGGTGTTATTACTTGCGGTTGACGAAGAGTTATTTCCAATTCGATAACCCATAGCAGTATTATTACTTCCTGAGCTTGTTTGAATGGCGTATCCAAAATAAGAGTTTCTCGCTCCTGTTACATACGTTTGAGTTCCATAAGCAGTGGTAGTTTGCGCTGACATATTGGAAGTACTCAACAATGCTAAAATGCAAAACAGCATAAAAAAGCTATTTTTTGTATATAAATATTTCATCTGTATAAATTTTGTTCCTTACTCTTTTAATGAGGCTTTTCAGGTTTCGCCTAAATGTTCATACGTAGTTTTTGTATAAATCACTAAAGTTTGATGGATGTTTCAGCTTTACGATTAATTTTTAATCAACTTTCGTGTGATGGCTTCCGAACCTTTTTCTTCATAAGCTTTTAAAATGTAAACTCCTTTTGGAAGTGAAGAAAGATCAACCGTAATAGTTGCTGTATTTTTTTGTTGAATTTGTGTCGAATACAATACATCGGATGTATTTAACGAATACACTTCAACACGTACCGATGAGTTCCAAACCTTGTCGGTTAATGAAATACTCACAAAATCAGTTGTAGGATTTGGATATAGTTTGATGCTAGCATTATCAAAGGTAAACTTCTGCGGTTTTGTGACGGCATCTCTTTTTCCGGTAATTGGTACAGAAAGAAATAAGTAGCCTCCGTTTTCTACCGTAAATCCATCTTGAAGCGTGGTTCCTGTTGCAAAATAATTGCCTGTTCCACCAGAAAAAATAGTATTAATAGCAATGATATTTCCAGTAGTAGCTGCGGTATCTACATTATCTGCATATACATCATTTTCAATAAACAAATCATAATCAACAGGATTGAGTTGCGCTTTACAATCAGTAGTCGTTACAACATATAAACTGATGGTGACTAAAAAATATATAATGTTTTTCATAGTTTTATTATTTGGTTTCTAATTCGGTATTAATAGTATCAATCTCTTTTTGAATTTCAATAATGTACAACATGATTTCCTCTATCTTTTCTTGTTGTCTCTTTGTCATATCGCCCAATTCAATACCTTCAATTGCTACTACTTTTGCCGAAGGAATATTTGGTAAGTGTCCGTTTTCTTTGATAAAATCAGCTACTTTTTCAATGGGCATTAATGTGTAATTGTCCTCAAAAACATAATCTGCTCAAGAAGTTTCTATATGAATTTCCTCTGCTAAAATTCCGCCTTTTACATACAAACTATATGCTGACAAATCTACGCTACCTAATGTGCTAATTAAATTCGTAGTGTTAATTCCAACTTTTTTATTCGTAAAATCGCCATATACCAATGGTGTTGAGGTGGAACTATTATCTATATATAATTTGTTGCTTCCCGTTTCATTAGCACCTGCAAAATATCCAATAAACACATTTCTACTTCCGTTATTGTTAGAACCTGCGCCATCGCCAATCATTACATTTCCTGATTGTTGGTTTGCATATCCAGCGGCAAATCCTATAAAAAGATTATCATTACCCGATGCATTAGCAAATCCGGCAGTAGTTCCTAAAAAACTATTTCGTGAACCGCCAAGTAAGTTGTACGCAGAATATGCACCTGCGGAAGTGTTGAAATCTCCGAAAGCTCTATATCCAGCTCTGTATCCAACAAAAGTATTATCGTCTCCAGCAGTCACTTGTACGTCGCCTGCCATATTTCCAAAGTTGGAATTTCGATCTCCGTTTTGTCCGGCATCTGTTCCATAATAAGTAGTGCCAGTTTGTGCAATTGCGAAAGCTGTCGAAAATAAAGACAAGCAGATGGCTATCATAAATAATGGTATTTTTCTCATATTTTTTATTTAAAATTAATTCCTACTCTATTCAATACATAATTGGGTTTTTCGGATACGACCCTTTTTGCGTTCATCTTGTTGTTGCTAGAAAATTAATTACATACCAAGGTGGTTTTTTGTCATTTCTTTTTTTCATAGGATAGATTTTTAATAATTGCTGAATGTCTCAAAGTTGTTGATAAATAAGGAGTTCACAAACAAAAGCTATTGATGGTTTATGAAAACACAACAATCCGTAGTAAGAAATACATTGAACGATAAAGATGAATGACGATAAAAAGAAATCAGATTAAATTTTTTCCTTTACACACATACATTTAAATTTGCAAGTCATATTGCCTATCAGTGTACCAAAAGCCAAAGGCGATTAAACTTAACAATATGAGTAATCAAGAACGTTTAAGAAGAGAAGCACTTATTTATCACGCCAAGCCGCGACCAGGAAAAATAAAAGTGGTTCCCACAAAAAGATATTCTACCCAACGCGATTTATCATTAGCGTATTCACCAGGAGTTGCAGAACCTTGTTTAGAAATCGTAAAAGACAAAAAAAATGTCTACAAATACACCGCCAAAGGAAACTTAGTAGCCGTTATTACAAATGGAACAGCCGTTTTAGGTTTGGGTGATATTGGTCCTGAAGCATCAAAACCGGTGATGGAAGGGAAAGGATTGCTCTTTAAAATATTTGCAGATATTGATGTGTTTGATATTGAAATAGATACGAAAGACATTGATAAATTTATTGAAACGGTCAAAAATATAGCACCAACGTTTGGAGGCATCAATTTGGAAGATATCAAAGCGCCAGAAGCATTCGAAATTGAGCGTAGACTTGTAGAAGAATTGGATATTCCTGTCATGCACGATGACCAACACGGAACGGCAATTATATCTTCAGCAGCTTTAATCAATGCCTTAGAAATAGCAGACAAAAAAATTGAAGAAGTTCGTTTTGCAGTCTCAGGAGCCGGTTCGGCAGCCGTTTCATGTATGAATTTGTACATGGCGTTAGGAGCAAAACTAGAAAATATTGCCATGTTTGATGCGGATGGTTTGCTGCACAAAGGCAGAACCGATTTATCACCTATGCAAGCGCGTTTTAGAACGTCAAAACACTATGATTCATTAGCAGACGCCATGAAAGGCGCAGATGTTTTTCTAGGACTATCTGTCGGAAACATTGTAACACCAGAAATGTTGCGCTCTATGGCAAATGATCCTATTGTATTTGCAATGGCAAATCCGACACCTGAAATCTCGTATGAAGAAGCCATTGCTTCACGAGAAGATATCATCATGGCTACTGGACGATCCGATCATCCAAACCAAGTAAACAACGTACTTGGATTTCCATTTATATTTCGTGGCGCCTTAGACGTTAGGGCTACAAAAATTAATGAAGAAATGAAAATGGCTGCGGTAAAAGCGTTAGCCGAACTCGCAAAAGAACCTGTGCCAGAGCAAGTAAACATTGCGTATGGAGAAACGAAACTTGCCTTTGGAAGAGACTACATCATTCCAAAACCATTTGACCCAAGACTCATCGCTAAAATTCCACCGGCTATTGCAAGAGCCGCCATGGAATCAGGAGTAGCTACAGAACCTATTGAAGATTGGGAAAAATACGAGGAAGAATTATTACATCGATTAGGTGCAGATAATAAAATTATTCGCTTGCTTCACAACAGAGCCAAAACCAATCCAAAACGAATTGTTTTTGCAGAAGCAGATCATTTAAATGTATTAAAAGCAGCACAATATGTACATGATGAAGGCATCGCAATTCCGATTCTTTTAGGAAATGAAAAAATGATTCGTGCACTTTGTAAAGAACTTGAGTTTGACGGTGATGTAGAAATTATTGACCCAAAAGGAGACGAGCAAGCGGAAAAAAGAGAGCGCTATGCAGAAATTTATTGGCAATCCAGAAAACGAAAAGGAGTTTCCAAGCTTGATGCACAAAGTAGAATGCGGGAACGTAACTATTTTGCTGCCATGATGGTAAATGATGCGGATGCGGATGGACTCATTTCAGGATATTCAAGAAGTTATCCTACTGTTGTAAAACCAATGCTAGAATTGATTGGAACTGCCAAAGGTGTGCAAAAAGTAGCTACGACAAACTTAATGATTACAGAACGTGGACCGATGTTTTTATCAGATACTTCCATAAATATTGATCCGTCTGCGGAAGAATTGGCAAAAATTGTTCAAATGACGGCATTAACGGTAAAAATGTTTGGGTTAGAACCTAACATTGCAATGCTGTCCTATTCAAACTTTGGATCATCAGACCATGAAAAAGCAAAAAAAGTTGGCGAAGCTGTTGAATTTTTACACAAACATCATCCAAGTATCAATGTAGATGGAGCTTTACAGTCTGACTTTGCATTGAACAAAGAAATGTTAGCAGAAAAATTTCCATTCTCAAAGCTAGCAGGAAAAGAAGTAAATACGCTTGTGTTTCCTAATTTAGACGCCGCAAATATTACGTACAAACTCATGAAAGAGTTAAATAAAGCAGATTCTATTGGTCCTATAATGTTAGGAATGAGTAAGCCTGTTCATATTTTGCAATTGGGCGCAAGTGTAGATGAAATCATCAATATGGCGGCAGTTGCTGTGGTAGATGCGCAAGAAAAAGAAAAAGTGGTACCAACCAAAAGAAGAATCTAAGAACCGTAACAATACGCATTCATATATTAAAGCCAAAATTCGTTAAAGAAATGTGAATAAATTTATTACATTTGGAACTTTAACTAGTTCACAATAGATGATTACTCACATACAAGGGAAGCTCGTAGAGAAAAATCCAACGGATGTAGTGATTGAATGTAATGGAGTCGGATATTTCATAAACATTTCGTTAACTACGTATTCTCAAATCCCAAATCAAGAAAACATAAAACTGTTTACGCATCTGTACGTTCGCGAAGATGCGCAAATGCTCTATGGTTTTTTTCAAAAAAGTGAACGTGCTGTATTTCGATTGTTAATTTCAGTTTCAGGAATTGGAACAAGTACTGCGCGTACCATGTTGTCATCCTTAACTTCTGAACAAATATGCGAAGCCATTAGTTCCGCTGACGTGGCAACAATTCAAGGTGTCAAAGGAATTGGCGCAAAAACAGCACAACGTGTCATTATTGAATTAAAAGATAAAGTCTTAAAATTATATGATCTTGATGAAGTTTCAATGTCTCAAAACAATACAAACAAAGAAGAAACGTTATCTGCTTTGGAAGTATTAGGTTATACACGAAAACAATCTGAAAGAGTCCTCGATAAAATAATTAAAGAAATGCCTAACGCAAGTGTAGAAGAAATGATTAAAAAGGCATTAAAAAACTTATAATTACTTTGAAAAACAATACCAACCTAATAACAAAATGTATTAAAAATGCGCTTGGCGTATTTACTTTGTTATTTTCAACCATATTGATGGCGCAAGAACCGACAACGCAGCCACAAGATTCAACGCAAACAGGCTTTGCCATAGGAAAGATAAAACTAAAAGATCCATCAAGTATTGTATCAAAATACACCTATGATCCGAAAATTGACAGATATATCTACACCGAATCTGTTGCCAACTACGATATCCGATATCCGTTAATACTAACTCCAAAACAATATCGTGACCTATTGTTAAAGGAAAGTATGAAAGACTATTTCAAGGAAAAACTAGATGCAATTTCAGGGAAAAAAGAAGGTTCGGAAGAAGGACTAAAAAACTTGTTGCCTATATTCGAAATCAACTCAAATTTCTTTGAAAGTATCTTTGGAGGAAACACCATTGAAGTCATTCCGCAAGGTTCGGTAGCCATGGATTTAGGAATTCGTTTCCAAAAAAATGACAATCCCGCATTATCACCAAGAAACCGAAGTAACCTAAGTTTTGATTTTGATCAACGCATCAGTTTAAGCTTACTCGGGAAAGTTGGAGAACGCTTAAAAATCAACGCAAACTACGATACAGAATCTACATTTGACTTTCAAAATCAAATCAAATTAGAATACACGCCAACCGAAGATGATATCTTACAAAAAATTGAAGTTGGTAATGTGAGCATGCCATTAAACAGTTCTTTAATCACGGGAGCACAAAGTTTATTTGGGGTAAAAACACAATTGCAATTTGGAAAAACACGGATTACTGGAGTATTTTCAGAGCAACGTTCGCAAACCAGAACCATTACTGCTGAAGGTGGCGGAACCATTGAAGAATTTGCGCTATTTGCGTTAGACTATGACGAAGATCGTCACTTCTTTATGTCGCAATACTTTAGAGATCGATACGATATTGCTCTAGAAAACTATCCATTTGTCAACAGTCCTGTGGAAATCACAAGAGTAGAAGTTTGGGTAACAAACCGATCTGCGCAAACAAACAATGTTCGTAACATTGTAGGTTTACAAGATTTAGGAGAAGCAGATCCAACCAAAACAAGAATCAACCCAGCGCCAGCAGGTTTCTTTAACTCTGGAAACCCGAATGCTTTTCCAGATAATGAAAACAATGATTACAACCCGGAAGCAATTGGAGCAGGTTCGGTATTAACACAGCAAATAAGAGACATTGCCACCATTCAACAAGGTTTTGGAACGCTTTCAGCAAACGTACAACAAGGATTTGACTACGTATATCTTGAAAACGCCAGAAAACTGAACGAAAACGAGTATAAAGTACATACCAAACTAGGATACATTTCATTAAACCAACGATTAAGTAATGACGAAGTATTAGCGGTTGCTTTTCAATATACAGCAAATGGGCAAGTATTTCAAGTGGGAGAATTTGCCAATGGAGGAATTGACGCAACGCAAGTAACAAGCTCGGATACTGATGGAAATCCGACACAAATACAAAATCAAAACTTAGTTGTAAAATTATTAAAAAGTGCCATTACTGAAGTGGAAGATCCTATTTGGGATTTAATGATGAAAAACATTTACGCAACGGATGCGTATCAACTAAGTCCAGAAGATTTTAGGCTAAACATCTTATATACAGATCCTTCGCCTGTAAACTATATTACAGCCGCCGCAACAGGGCCAGCACTTCCCGCAGATGTAGCAGATGAAATATTACTCAAAGTATTTAATTTAGATCGATTGGATATATACCAAAATCCGCAAGCTGGTGGAGATGGTTTCTTTGATTACTATCCGGGAATTACAGTCGATCAAGAATTTGGACGAATCATCTTTACAAAAGTAGAGCCATTTGGAGAATTCCTATTTGAAAAACTTAGAAACGCAGCTTCTGAAAACTACAATACTCCAGCTGCCTACAATGGAAACCAAACAAAATATGTATACAGAACCATGTATACAGAAACAAAAGCGGGCGCACTAGATGATGCCGATTTAAACAAATTCCAATTAAAAGGACGTTACAAATCGCAAGGTGGTGACGGAATTCCATTAGGCGCATTCAATGTTCCTAGAGGTTCTGTTAGAGTGACTGCTGGCGGACGTGTATTACAAGAAGGAATAGATTATACCGTAAACTACCAATTAGGACGTGTTGAAATATTAGATGAAGCACTAAAAGCATCGAATACGCCAATTGATGTTTCCGTAGAAAACAACTCTTTATTTGGACAACAAAACAAACGATTTACAGGAATTAATGTAGAACATCAATTCAATGATAAATTTTTAATTGGAGCAACGTATTTAAACTTAAATGAGCGACCAATTACGCAAAAAGCAAATTACGGTGACGAACCTGTAAACAACTCTATCTTTGGATTCAATGGAAACTATTCCACAGAAGTTCCGTTCTTAACTCGATTGGTCAATAAATTACCAAATGTTGATACGGATGTAGCTTCCAATGTCTCTATTCGTGGAGAATTTGCATACCTATTGCCTGGAAGTCCAAAAAATGCAGACTTTCAAGGAGAAGCAACAGCCTATGTAGACGATTTTGAAGGTGCGCAATCTACCATTGATATCAAATCGCCATTAGGTTGGTTCTTAGCAAGTACACCTGGAACACCCGGAAATACACTCGGAGATAACTTAGGAGGACAATTTGGAAACGATCAACTAGAATATGGTTACAACAGAGCAAAACTCGCTTGGTATACCATTGATCCAGTTTTCTATGGAAATCAAGCGCCTGGCGGACTCAGTGATAACGATGTGTCAAGAAGTGAAACCCGTAGAATATTTGTAGACGAAATATTTCCGCAAACGGATATCGCTCGTGGACAAACCACGATTCAAACCACGTTAGACTTAGCTTACTATCCAAACGAAAGAGGACCGTATAACAACAATCCAAACTTTGTTGCTCAACCCGATCAAAATAGTTGGGGAGGAATTATGCGTCCAGTAACCACTACAAACTTTGAGCAAGCAAACGTAGAATACATTCAGTTTTGGGTATTAGACCCATATTTTTCAGAAGGGAACACTACAAGTCCCGGAGGAGAATTGGTTTTAAACATTGGTAACATTTCGGAAGATGTGTTAAAAGATGGTCGTAAACAATATGAAAACGGATTGCCAGAAGCAGGTGCTATCAATCCATTGGTAACACAAACGGCGTGGGGAGCAGTGCCACAAACACAATCATTAGTATACGCGTTTGATGCAGATGACGCCAACCGACAAGCACAAGATGTTGGATTAGATGGTTTGCCAGATGATAAAGAAGGTGCAAAATATACAAACTACGCAGGCGAAGCTGATCCAGCAGCTGATAACTATCAATATTTCTTAAATGCGGATGGTGACATTCTAAATCGTTACAAAAACTACAATGGTACGGAAGGAAACTCGCCTATTGCAGTTGCGGATACAAACAGAGGTTCTACAACGGTTCCTGATGTGGAAGACATCAACCGAGATCAAACCATGAATACCATTGATAATTACTATCAATTCAGAATTCCAATCAATCCGGGTATAGGAACTGCAACTACCTATATTACTGACGAACGTACGGTAACTACAGATTTACCAAACGGTTCTTCAATCAATTCACGTTGGGTTCAATTTAAAATTCCAATCTCAGAATTCAACAAATCACCAGATGCAACGGTAACACAAGATGAAAAAATTCCGTTAAACGATTTGCGTTCTATCCGTTTCATTCGTATGTATATGACAGGATTTACAGAACCAACCGTATTGCGTTTTGCAACTTTAGATTTAATTCGTGGCGATTGGAGACGTTACAATCTTACATTACAAGACAACGGCGACAGTCCGCAAGATGGAGTAGATACAGGAACACAATTTGATGTAAATACCGTAAATATTGAAGAAAACGCCAACAAATTACCAATTGGATATGTAATTCCACCAGGAGTTGTGCGTGAACAATTAAACAATAACAACACAGTCATTCGTCAAAATGAACAATCATTAGCAATGTCTATTTGCGACCTAGAATCGGGAGATTCCAGAGGTGTATTCAAAAATATCGACATTGATTTACGGCAATATAAAAACCTAAAAATGTTTGTGCATGCCGAATCATTATTTGGACAAACAGTACAATTGGCAGATCAGCAAGCCGTTGCTTTCCTGCGTTTTGGGAATGACTTTACGCAAAACTACTATCAAGTAGAAATTCCGTTAAATGTGACTGCTGACAATGAATCTTCTCCAGAAGATGTATGGAGAAATGAATTTGACATTCCTTTAGCATTGCTTACGCGAATCAAAGCGGCAAACTTTAACAATGCAACCGCTGGAACGGAAGCCGCTTACTACAATGAAAATGCAGAACCTATCGTCAATCAATTTGCAGATTATGGAGCTGATGAACGCATGCGAATTGCCATCATTGGAAATCCTACTATTGGTCGTGTACGTTCACTAATGGTGGGTATAAAAAACTCAACTGCAACAAGTTTAGACGCAACCGATACACCTGTTGGTGGAATTCCTATTTGTGGAGAGTTTTGGTTCAATGAATTGCGTTTAGCTGAATTAGAAAATCAAGGTGGTTGGGCAGCAATTGGTTCATTAGATGCGAATCTTGCTGATTTTGCAACGGTTTCTGCAACAGGAAGAATCAGTACGGTTGGTTTTGGAAACCTCGAACAAACGCCAAACGAAAGAAGTAGAGAAGATGTTCGACAATATGATGTAGTAACCAATATCAGTTTGGGGCAATTATTACCTAAAAAATGGGGAATCAAAATTCCGTTCAACTATAGCGTAGGAGAAGAAGTCATTACGCCTGAATACGATCCATTTTATCAAGATATTCGACTGGATGATCGATTAGATTTAGCAGCTACACAAGCAGATAAAGACAGAATTACAGAAGAAGCCATTGATTATACGAAACGAAAAAGTATCAACTTCATTGGTGTTCGAAAAGAAAGAGGTGCAGAACAAAAACCACATTTTTACGATGTGGAAAACATCACGCTTTCCTATTCTTACAACGAAACAGAACATCACGATTATGAAATCAAATCATTGCGTGATCAAAATGTGCGTGCAGGATTAGATTACAACTTTAACTTTCAACCAAAATCCATAGAACCTTTTAAAAAGAATGATTCTTTATTTACAGGAAAATATTGGAAATGGTTAAAAGACTTCAATTTCAATCCATTACCAACTAGTATTTCATTAAACTCTAACATTACCAGAAGTTTCAACGACCAAGTTTATAGAGATCCACTACTGCCAGATGCAGAAGTAGAAAATTTACCGCGCTTGCAACAACGTAACTTCTTATTTGATTGGTCGTATGCCATCAATTACAATTTAACAAACTCATTGCGTTTCAACTTTACAGCAGCCAATAACAACATTGTCAACAATTACTTTGATGAAAACGGTGAAATAGATGTTGATTACGGAATTTGGGATGGTTTTTGGGATGTAGGAGATCCAAATACGCACACGCAGTCATTACAACTCACGTATGATTTGCCATTAAATAAAATTCCAACATTCAGTTTCCTAGATGCAACGTATACTTATACGGGAGATTTTAACTGGCAACGTGGTTCAGATGTATTGCAAGAAGTTTCAGGAGAACGTTTAAATACCATCCAAAACGCAAATACGCACAATATTAATGCGACGTTAGATATGACAAAATTCTACAAATATTTAGGGTTTGTTAAAAAACGTAATGTTAATAGAAAAACAAACTTACAATCAGGAAGTTCAAGCAAACCTGGGATTCCAACAACGGATGCTCTTGCCGATCAAGACAATGAAAAAGCGAATAAATCAAGTGCTGGAAACAAAATTTTCAATACCGTAGTAGATATTTTTGGAAGTGTAAAACGAATCAACATTAGTTACTCAGAAAGTAATGGTAAAATATTACCCGGATATACACCTTCTATTGGATTTATAGGAACGTTAAAACCATCCATCGGATTTGTATTTGGTAGTCAAGCTGATGTGCGATACGAAGCCGCACGAAGAGGATATTTGACAGAATTTACAGAATTCAACCAGCAGTTCATGCAAAGACACAACAAAAACTTAGACATTACTGCGCAGGTAGAACCAATGAGAGATTTAAAAATTGATTTGGTAGCCAATCGTAATTATTCTGAAAATTTCTCGGAGCAGTTCAATGTTCAAAATGGGGAATACATTTCCTTGTCGCCAAATGGTGCAGGAAATACTTTTGGAAACTTTGGAATTTCTACATTACTCATAAAAACGGCTTTCAAACAAAGCGATGCAGACAAATCAGTCACCTTTGAAGATTTTGAAAATAACCGACAAATCATTGCACAACGTTTGGCAGTTGCAAATGGACAGCCTTTAACGGATTCTGATGGCGACGGTTTCCCTGATGGATACGGAAAAACCAATCAGGCAGTATTATTGCCAGCTTTCATTGCAGCGTATTCTGGAAAAGATGCGAACGACATCAAATTGAGCGCATTTAGAGATGTGCCAATTCCAAACTGGACGATAAAATACACAGGATTAATGCGATTAAAATGGTTTAAAAAACGCTTCAAACGGTTCTCTCTATCGCACGGATATCGTTCAAGTTACACCATTAACTCATTTAGAAACAACTTAGATTACCAAGCAGATGCGCCATTTGCAGACACAAACGTAGATCAAGGAGGAAATTTCCACAACCAAAATATTTTCTCTAATGTAAACTTAGTAGAACAATTCAATCCATTAATTAGAGTTGATTTTGAGATGAAAAGCTCTATCAAAGTATTGGCGGAAATAAAGCGTGATCGTGCATTATCATTAAGTTTTGACAATAATCTACTTACAGAAGTTTCTGGAAACGAATACATTGTAGGATTAGGATATCGTTTCAAAGATGTTCGAATTGACACACGTATTGCAGGTAAGAAAACAACACTAAAAGGAGATTTGAACTTGAAGGCTGATTTATCATTAAGAGAAAACATCACCATCATTAGAAGTTTAGACTTATTCAACAATCAAGTAACCGCAGGACAAACATTATGGTCCTTAAAGTTTACCGCAGATTATGCGCTTAGTAGAAACCTAACCGCGCTATTCTATTACGATCATACGTTCTCTAAATTTGCAGTATCAACGGCGTTTCCACAGACGACTATTCGCTCAGGAATTACACTTCGATACAATTTTGGAAATTAACAATAATTGGAGTTGAAAACTTAAATAGAAAGAACTACATTTGTTCAAACGATAACAAAATAACATAGTAAAAAATGAACATACCAGCTGACTTAAAATATACAAAAGACCACGAATGGGTTAAAGTTGAAGGTGATATTGCAACTGTTGGAATTACAGACTTTGCACAAGGAGAACTAGGAGACATTGTATATGTAGATGTGGATACATTAGATGAAGAAGTTGAAAAAGATGATGTTTTTGGAACTGTAGAGGCAGTAAAAACGGTTTCTGACTTATTCATGCCATTATCTGGAGAAGTGATCGAATTTAATGAAGAATTAGAAGACGAGCCAGAAGTTGTCAATAAAGATCCTTACGGAAAAGGCTGGATGATTAAAATTAAAATCTCTGATAGTTCAGAAATTGATGATTTACTAAGTGCAGAAGAGTACAAAGAATCACTAAGTGCGTAAGTATCTGTTTTCTGGTTTAGCCATTGCTTGGACAATCACAATTACAGCTCTCAGTTTAGTTTCTTTAAAAGGAGTCGTTGAATTTGGATTTTCTTTTGGAGATAAACTAGCACACGGATTCGTGTATTTTATATTTACTATTTTCTGGTTTTTTGCCTTTTCAAGAGGAATCACAAATACATTTTTTCAAAAAAATGCCATCATAGCAAGTGCTATTTTCGCAATTCTTTATGGAATTTGTATTGAAATTATGCAAGGAACTTTAGTCGCTAATCGACAATGTGATTGGCAAGACGCAGTAGCAAATACAATTGGTACGATACTTGCAATAGTACTGATAAAGTATATAGTTGTAAACAACAGAAAGTTAAAAACAGAAAATTAATTGTTTTTTCTGCTAATAAATAATTAAATTAGCGAACATTAAAACTAAATTATTATGGAAGCAAAAAAGAATCCAGATGTTGATTTAAGGAAAAATAGCTTTTTTTACCTAGCCTTAGGTTTAGCATTAGTAACATTTCTTATCTGGCAAAGTATGGAATGGACAGCTTACGATGAAGTAGCAAAAGAGCAAGTCGTTGACATGATTGCCAATGAAGATGAAGAAATGATCATCACACAACAACTAGTACAACCGCCACCACCGCCACCGCCACCAGCACCAGAAATCATTGAGGTGGTAGAAGATGAAAAAGAAGTAGAAGAAACGGTAATTGAATCAGCTGAAACATCAGAAGAAGAAGTCATTCAAGAAGTACAAGACGTTGAAATCGAAGAAGAAGAAGAAATTATTGAAGATGTACCTTTCTCTGTAATTGAAGATGCACCAATCTATCCTGGTTGTGAAAAATACACGAGCAAAGCGGAAAGAAAAAAGTGTATGTCTGATGAAGTGCAAAAGCACGTAAACAAAAAATTTAACACGGAACTTGCATCAGATTTAGATTTAGAAGGAGTTCAAAAAATATTTGTAGTATTCAAAATTGACAAACAAGGAAATATTACCGACGTACGTTCAAGAGCACCGCATCCAAAATTAGCGCAAGAGGCTGAAAAAGTAATCAAAAGCTTGCCTAAAATGAAACCTGGACAACAAAGAGGAAAGCCAGTAGGTGTAAATTATACATTACCAATTGTTTTCAAAGTACAGTAATTTATAAAATACATAAAAAAATATACAAAAGCCCGAGCAATTTGCTCGGGCTTTCTTTTTTGGTACGTTTCTTGTAGTTAACAGAACATTAACATTAAAACCGATTTAATATGAAAAATGTCAATCACACAAAAAATGTGAATGCTACAGGTGTGCACGAAAGTCACCTAGCAAAAAAGAACGATTTAAAAAATCAACGAAATCCTTTGTTACGATTCTCAGTAAGTCTCGCACTGAGTTTATTTATGGTGTACACAATATTTCAAGTGGAAACCGTTAAAGCAGAAACAGCTGAAGTTACTATTCCAATGGAGCAAGATGAAACCATTTATATGGACGTTTTTATACCTGAGGAAGTAAAAGTTGTCAAAGAGTTAGATCCAGAACCATTTATTGAAAAGCAAATTATAATAGATAAGATCGAGCAAGTGCCAGATGATACAAAACTCATAGACAAGATTTTGGAAACAACTAAAGAGCCAAAAGAAGTTACAGAACCTTTTGACCCAAATTCAGTAGAAGTTGCAAAAAAAGATGAGGAAATAATAATTCCTTATGCGTTTATAGAAGATGCACCAATTTATCCAGGTTGTGAAAAATATGAAAGTAAGGCAGAACGCAAAGCTTGTATGTCTAAGATGGTTCAAAAACATGTAAATAGAAAGTTTGATACAAGTTTAGCAGAAGAATTAGGCTTACGCGAAGGGAAAAAACGAATAGATGTATCTTTTCTGATTGACGAAAACGGAGATGTTGTAGGGATTCAATCTCGTGCGCCACATCCAAAACTTCAAAAAGAAGCGGAGCGTGTAATTAAATTACTTCCAAAAATGAAGCCAGGAAAAAGAAATGAGAAAAATGTGAAAGTACGTTATACATTACCAATTGTTTTTACCATAAATTAAAACAATAGGTTATAAAAAGGAAAAACCGAGTTATTCACTCGGTTTTTTAGGTATACTTTCTGTGACATATCATTACATTAACATTAAAACCGATTATTATGAAAAATGTCAACTTAAAGCCTTTTGTAAATGTTACCAAGACTCACAAAGGTCATTTAATCAGAAAGTACATTGTAAAAGTACGAAAAAGTAGCGTACACAGCTTTTTAAACGGGTAAAATTATTTTATATACAATATTCTATGTGTTATAAAATACTTAATTCTATTCTTTATCATAGCTGAAAATTCGCTTTTAAAATCTAATGCGTCAGTATCAATTAACTTTATTAGTGTTTCCATTAAATCTTGAAATTTTATAGGTTTACTAATGATATCTAGTATTATTTGATCCAAATTATCAATGAAATGACTTGAGTAATCTTCATTTAATTCTTTTACTTTAAGAATAGCATTAAAGCCTTCTTTTGTTTCAATCTCTTCTAATTCCCAATTTTCAACTTTTATGATGTAAAACGATATATCATTCTCAATATTGTTAATATATTCTCTAGGTTGATCAACTGAATTTAAGTCTCTAGCTAATAGATATACAGAATCTTTAGGACTTATTGAATTTTGATGGAAATTGGTAATAAGTTTTTCATTACAATTTTTTGTAAAAAAGTAATCTTCAATGTCATTTTCAAAATATGAATATTCCTTTGTTAGAATATTTGTTAGTTTCTTAAAATATTCTGGATAGTAAAGAATCACATAGTTTTCCAACTGTTTGCAAACAAGCATACTTCTTTTATAGAAACCAAGCAGATGTAAATAGTTTCTCTTATGCGGAATATCATTGAAGTTACCGAAACCTTCATATTCATTATCCTTGCTTATTTCGCTAAACAAGTATGATATCTCTTCATTTTCTGCCATTTGATAAAAAAGTACCTGTTCAAAAAAAATATTGAAGTTAAATCCGTTGATATTAACCCAATTATCTTTATTTTTTTCAACAAACTCTATTGACTTTTTTGAATATTCTTTTAAAAAAGTAATATCACTTCCTCCAACTATTCCCATATTGCAGGCATAGTTGCTTTCACCTTGATCAAATGCTTTTATTTCATTAGGTATGAAGCTCAAAAACGGAGAAATTTCTTTCCACATATCTTTATAATATTTAGTAGTGACTTCTAGGTTTTGAGTTATGAGCTTTTTTTCTAAGAGATGTTTTGGAAACTTATCCCATATGAATACATCTCCATCAATATGTAAAAATGGAGTATCCTGCAGTTCATATGATTTAATTTTAGCAATTGCCCATAAATCCTTATCATATGTATTTAAATCATCAAAAATTTTATGAACCTTAGCGTATGGTAAATTTAGCTTTTTTATAAGTATCTCATAACCAATGGAATCAGTATATAATTCTACATTGTAAAATTTTGAAAGTTGATTTACACTCAAAACCCAACCTAGCCAATGATATTTTGGTGCTAACCATCCATAAGTATTCTTGTCCGTTTCATTTTGATTTCCTGCCCAGAAGGATTGTATTATTTTCATATTGTAAATTATATTTTTTTAAATTTCCATTATTATATAATAAGCTAAATGAGTTATTAGTTGTTGAATTTAAAATATAATATTGCTTGATTTCCTTTACATAAAAGAAATTCGTATTTAGTATTAGATTTCGTATTACAAATAATTCGTCGTTAAACTTTATACAGGATGAATTTTTGTTATGTATTATTTCTAATGATTCTTGCATGTATTCATAAGTACCTATTTTTAATCCAACTCTTTTTTGATTAAAAACGGAAATAAAGGTGTCTAACGATAGTAAATAATATTTCCATTTGGGTCTTAATCTAGATATGTATAAATGTAATTTTGAAAAGAAATTATGTGTTCTAAAATTATATTTATCAATATAAAATGTGGAAGGAATTGTTTTCCATGTTTTTTTTTTAGCAAATATATTTTTTTTATAATCTGACAAGTGATACATCATTACTTCATACTCGTTTTGATAAGTCAAAGTACCATCATTATATTTAATATTCCCTGGTGTACCTTCAATAGAAAAGAACTCAAATTGAGAATTTACAGTATGTTTGTTTTTTTCTAAGAGATGATGAAATGTTTCATATTCACAATCTGTTTCTAGAATATTGATATTATTCATAACGTCTTCATAATATCTTCCGCATTCCTCAAAAAGAAAATTTTCTTTTGCTTGAAAAATTCTTTTATAGTCCTTGCTTTTGTAGAAGAGTGTATTTAGTTTTTCTGTATTTCTAAATAGTGCATAAAATCCAGAAGGATATGACGGTTTTACTGAAATAAAATCATATTGATTTAATAAATCATTAGAGTGGAAAGACCTAAGGTTTCCAAAAATTATATCAATATCTGAATATCCCCAAAAATCATAATTCTCTAAATAATCTGAGAATATTACACCAAATGCAGGTCTTAGGTCGCAAACTTTGTATCCGTTGGAAATATTTATGTCGAAATTTAATTTCTCTGATGCAAGCTCATTAAAATTTGAAATTGAAAAATCAAAAAATGATAGATTGGAATAAGCTGTTTTTTTTGGTTTATGATCTAAAAAAAATAAAAAATCAATCGTGGAATTGTCTTGGCAACTTTTAATGAAAAAATCGAAATACCAAGGTGGTTTTCCAAAGAAGAAAACGATAATAGCAATTCTTTTCATTGTGTATGTCTTTTAAAAATCATCTTGTGCTAAATCATTTAAAAACAGTTGTATATCTTCTGTATTGTAAAATGTTGTTGGGAAAAACTTACTACCAACTATAATGCATGGAGTAAAAACAACATTATTTTCCTTAGTCCATTGAAAATGACTTTTTAAAACCTCATCAATGGGCGTATATTCCAGCAATGAAATCTCCCCATGCTTCTGTCTAAATTCTAGAATATTTTTGTTTTCAAACCATTCATGTAAAGCACTTAAAAAAGCTTTTGGACCATTTTTGAGGTAGTGATTTATAAAAACTCGATGTATGTACTTTGTGTCATCGTTACTGTCAGGTATATCTTCATTGAATCTTAAATAAATACAGACATCAAGGTTTGGTTGTGCTAGTATTTTTTCTATCACAGAATGTGCACTTTTACAAAACTTGCAATTTGGATTGGTGGTAAAGTGAATTTTTAATGTTGCTTCAGGATTACCAAGAACCAAAGCATCATTATTTGCTGTATTGGAGATATCTTTTTCAGATAATAATATTTTTTTAAACAATTCATAATTGCCTTTAAATCGTATACTTTTAAGTTCAACTTCTTTTAGTTCGTTGAGTTTTACCAGTGTCTTTTTTGAAGCAAAATATGCGCCGCTAATAAATAAAATTACAATTGTAGAAATAACTAAGGTATTATAAGATACAGGTGCAAAAAAGGCACTTTTTGAATAAACTATACTTAAATGGGCTAGTAAAGAAACAAGAATCACTAAACACAAAGGGCACCATTTTTTTTCAACTTTAAATTGATAGTAAATTGAGTAAATGCCTACAGGTATTGTTAACCATATACCATATGACATTAACTGGTAAATCTGTGATATGTCATTTTGGAGAATTTCAGAAAGAGTAATTATTAAAATTGTACAAAAATAGATTATTGAAATATTTGATAAATTAATCTTACTGGAATCGTTTTCTTTAGATTTTAGTATTGAAGAGCAATCTGATGTAGTTGTTATAGAACAGAATTTTGAAGATATTTTTGAAGTAATACCAATATTCTGTTTAAATACTTCAATAGATACTAATATTCCTAATACGGTAACGAGTATAAACAAGAGATCAATAGAATTCGTAGCTTTAAATAGTAAAACAGTAAAAAGTAAAAGTACGCTTGAGGTCATCATTATTCTAGGGAACAGCGATTTTTTCTGTTTAATGACTTTTACCTCGCTATCTGGTTCAGCTAACAAAATAATGCCATCCCAATATTGAGAAAATTCTGGTTCGTCCACAGAGATAAAGCCAGATTTCACACTACAGGTATAGTTTCCATTTTCCATTTTAACATAACTTATGATTTCTTCATTATCATGAGTCAAAATTGTTATGAAGTGGTCAGGGAGAAGAGATATCTCTTCTTTAGGTACCCTAACGGCAGCATTTTTAATATTAAAAAAAGTCAAGGCATCACTGAAAGAGAGTAAGGAAGGAAAATCTGGATGGCTTTGAACTTGAAACTTAAACTCCTCGTAATCTATTTTTATATTTTGGTTTTTTAGATAAAGAATTATAGACTTCAGGTCTTGTGATATAGTCATTTTTTTTATTTAGAGTAAATCAGTATTTTGAAAATAAAATAATTTTACCAGTAATATTGCTACTACTGGTAAAAAAATGAGTTTTAGCCGTTACATACACGAGGCGTTACTCCAGTTCGGCACTTCCAACTACAACACTGGTTATCCCTGAGGCATAACCATCCCGATTGCATGCAAGCCCCATTTCCGCTACCACCTCTAATGTTTCTCATTTCATCTCTTTTTAATCCTTCTTTAATGGATTTTAAACTGATTTTTTTCATAATTTTGTTTTAACAATTAAATATATAATTTATTGAAATATAACGAAAAAAATGCTTCAAAATTTGCTTCAAGATGTTAAAAATTAGTTCTGTCTTTAAAAATCAAGCTTCATAATTAGAGGAATGAATCAGTTTTTATGAAAATATAGTATCTTTCGCATTCATAAATCCTCAAATATGCAACGACTCAAAACGTCAACATGCCTACTATTATTTTTAGTATTTCAAATCGCGTTTGGACAAATATCAACTTCCATTAGCGATTATGAAAAATATCCAGTATTTACAGAATGCAAAAATGTAGAAATTGCAAATCTGGAAGATTGTTTCCACTCAACCTTACAAACATTTATCTATACAAATTTTAAACTGCCTGAAATCATCAGTACGGAAAATTATACAGGTGAAATGGTTGTGTTGTTTGAAGTAACCAACGAAGGAAAATTTAAAGTTTTATATGTAGATGCTGTCTATAATGAACTCAAAACAGAAATAAAGCGTGTTTTTGAATTGCTTCCAACAATTACAGCACCAACGTATAGCGGAAGAACCACGTATATGCAGTTTACAATGACGTTAAACATTCCGCTTGGAAGTGTTAATGCGATTGAAAATCTGAAAATACCGGAACAAAAAGAAAATGCTTTAGAAGCTGCGGCTAAAAAAGAATTTGAAAATGTGGATGCCGAATTAGAAACGTATCAAGATGAATTGTATAAAAGCAACTTAAATATTCCTTTTTCGCATGACATGTACGCGTATTTTGATAGAGAAATTAATGTAGTTGGAACGAACAGTCATACGGCTTCAAAACCATTTTTATACAATACAGTTTCCAATTATTATGATTTTAACGCACAACAAACCACACTAAAAAAAGAAGCTTCTTCTTGGACAGGTCGTAAACTTTGGAACGAACATTTGGTTACGGTCAAAGGGAAGAACTATTGGTTTGTAGTAGATCCTATTTTGGATTTACAATTGGGTGAAAATACAAATAGTGAAGTTGATTATACATATAATAATACCAGAGGTGTGCAAGTGCAAGGTGGTTTAGGAAAAGGGTTGAATTTTTCGGCGACAGTATTTGAAAGTCAAGGGCGATTTGCCGATTATTTCAACAGATATGCGGAAAGCATCAAACCGTCAGGAGGAAATCCTGCGATCATTCCTGGGCGTGGAATTGCTAAAGAATTTAAAACAGATGCGTATGATTATCCAGTTGCGGAAGGCTATATTTCGTATACGCCCAACAATATGTTTAATGTGCAATTCGGTCACGGAAAAAACTTTATTGGTGATGGATATCGCTCCTTATTTGTAAGTGACGTAACAAGTCCGTTTCCTTTCCTAAAGTTAAACACCTCTTTTTGGAAAATAAAATACACAAATACTTGGATGTGGCTTCGTGACGTACGACCAGAAGTTACAGAAGACGGCGCATTTCTTACAAAATACGTTGCCAATCATTATTTAAGTTGGAATGTTTCCAAAAAACTAAATATTGGTTTGTTTGAATCGGTGATTTGGAAAAACGACAACAACCGCGGATTTGATATTAACTATGTAAATCCAATCATATTTTACAGAGCTATCGAATTTTCAACAGGTTCTCGATCAGGAAACGCTATTGTTGGATTGAGTTCCAAATACAAATGGAATGATAATGTAAATTTCTATGGTCAATTTATATTAGATGAATTTTCACTCAACGATATCAAAGCGGGAAATCAAAGTTGGAAAAATAAATTTGGTTTTCAGCTTGGTGCGAAATATTACAACGCCTTCAAAGTGGACAATTTATTGTTGCAAGTAGAATACAATCAAGTGCGTCCGTATACATATTCACACAATCAAATAGCTACAAATTACGGGCATAATAATCAATCGTTGGCGCATTTATGGGGTGCAAATTTCCGTGAACTTATCGGAATTGCACGTTACAATTACAAACGTTGGTATGGAAGTGCTAAATTAATTTACGGGCAAAGAGGATTGGATTTTGATCCAACAATTGATCCTGCAAGTTATGGAAGTAACATTTATATTGATAATGATGATAGAATAGGTGATACAGGTATTGAATTATTACAAGGAAACAAAGCAAATATACTTATTGGTGATTTGAATGTTGGGTACATTGTAAACCCAAAAACGAACCTAAAAATATTTGCGAATCTAACCTATAGAAGTTTCAATCCGGATGCAAATACACTGGTGAATTTCAACGAAAATACAACGTGGTTTAATTTTGGAATTAGAACCGATATTTTCAATTGGTATTTTGATTTTTAATAGTGTATTTTATTTTTTTTTATTAAGTTTGTTCTAATAGCCTCGATAATTACAAATTTCAAGAAACCCAAATTTCTTGTATTCCCAAACCTATATTAAAAATGATTAAGTCACTTTTCGTTTTTTTATTAATTATTCCTTTCATATACTTAGGATACAAATCTCTCGATTTATCAGTTCATAAAAGGAAAAGAAGTTCCAATTATATTGTAAAAGAATACCCAGTATTTCTACTGGGCTGTATGTTTTTTGCAATTGCAGGAGTGATTGTTGTAAACTTTAAAAATTTATTGGACTTTCTGTAAGCTCTGGTAAAACGTTTTTCGTAAAACTTCTCCAGAAATAAACCAATCGCCATAGCCTAAATCGTCATATTTTTTAGTGAGTGAAGTGTCTTTTGTCACTTCTTCCTCTGTCTTGCCGTTTTTGATTTCGGCTAAGATAATTTTCTCAACAGTTTCAAGCATTTCAAGATATGATACTAACTCCGTTTTGGTAGAAAGATTTCTGTGTCCAGGAATTATTTTGGTGTCTTCATTAATCAATAGTAATGCTTTTTTTATTGCAGCAATATAACCTTGTGTGCTTCCACCAGAATTTAAATCGATAAACGGATATTTTCCTTGAAAATACGTGTCGCCCATGTGTAATACATTACTTTTTGTAAAATATACCATGGCATCACCATCGGTATGTGCTTCGTGAACATGAAAAATAAAGATATCTTCATCATTAAAATGAAAAGAAACATCTTTTGAAAAAGTAACTACTGGCAATGCTTCTTTTGGAGATGCTGGTGTGGTACTATTTCTATCTTTATTAAACTGTTCAACACTCATACGTTTTCTTACATTTTCATGCGCTACAATCACGGCACCTTCTTTTTGGATATTTACATTTCCACCTGTATGATCGCCATGCCAATGTGTATTAATTAGAAATTTAAGAGGTTTATCCGTAACGGTTTGAATGGCGGCTAAAATTTTAGGTGTTAAATTTGCATACTGATCATCAATCATAAACACACCATCTTCTCCAACAGAAATGGCAATATTTCCGCCTTGTCCAATAAGCATATATACATTGTCGGTTACTTTATTCACTTTAATTTGAACTTCTTTATTTTGAGAAAATCCAATAGAAATCGACATGATAAAAGTGAGAAATAGTGTAAATTTTAAAAATTTCATAGGTTTTAGATTTTAGACAGTAGTCGTTTAAAAACAAGCTTTCTTTCCAAAGATAAAAATAGAATTACAATAACTATTCAGAAAACGAGTAAAACTCTTAGAAATCATTGCATACATTGGATGAGTACTTTATCTTTGCAAGAATTTAGTAAGGTTGATGAAAACGGCATTGAATACAGTTAAAAAAACATACGCATTCGCTTCAATTATTGAAGATTTTAAACAGCTTACAAAAGTAGGATTAGCAATCAGTGTTGTCTTTTCTTCTTTAGCAGGATATTTACTAGGAGTTGATGCAAATGGCGTAGATTTTAAAGTCCTAGGATTGCTTGCTTTAGGTGGGTATTTTATGGTTGGCGCATCCAACGCTTTCAATCAAATCATTGAACGTGATTTAGATGCACTCATGGACCGAACGAAAGACAGACCTATTCCAGCTGGTCGAATGTCTGTAACTACCGCTTTCATAATCGCTTCCATATTTACTCTCGCAGGAATTGCAATTTTATATACTATAAATCCTAAAACAGCTATGTTTGGGGCAATTTCTATTTTTTTATATACATGTGTATACACACCGTTAAAAACAAAAACACCTTTGGCGGTATTTGTTGGTGCGTTGCCAGGAGCCATTCCTTTCATGTTAGGTTGGGTAGCGGCTAGTGGCAATTTTGGAATAGAACCAGGAACCCTTTTTATGATTCAATTCTTTTGGCAATTTCCACACTTTTGGGCAATAGGTTGGTTTCTATTTGACGATTACAAAAAAGGGGGATTTTTTATGTTGCCAACAGGAAAAAAGAACAAAGCAACCGCATTGCAAATTATCATGTATACGGTTTGGTTGATTTTAATCTCAGTTTTTCCAGTAACAGGACTTACAGGTGAATTAAAACTTTCTGTCATTGCTGCAATACTAGTATTCATAACAGGACTAGGGTTATTGTATTATGCCATTCAGTTATATAAAAACATGGACAACAAATCTGCAAAAGCCTTAATGTTAGCGAGTGTTGGTTATATTACATTGATTCAAATATTATTTGTCATAGATAAATTTTTACACTAAAATATGGATTTAACGCAAGGAACATTTCAGGAAAAGCAAGATAGATCAAAGAAAATGATGTTGTGGTTTGCTATGATTAGTATGTTTATGATGTTCGCAGGATTAACAAGTGCTTACATTGTAAGTCAAGAACGTCCCGATTGGCTAAAAGACTTTCAAATGCCAACCGCTTTTTTAATGAGCACACTTGTCATTATGGCGAGTAGCGTCACGTTTTATTTGGCGAAAAGTAGCATTCAAAAAGGATTACAGGAAACAACAACAGTATATTTATTAGCAACATTAGGACTCGGCATCACCTTTGTAATTTTACAATTTATAGGATTCGGGCAAATCATAGAAAATGGTTATTATTTTACAGGACAAGAAAGTACCGTAACAACATCTTTCTTATATATTGTTACTGTCACTCACTTACTGCACGTTGCTGCTGGTATTTTGGTGTTATTAGTTGTAATTTATAATCATTTTAAACAAAAGTATAAACAAGGGCAAACACTTGGTTTAGAACTAGGTGCAATGTTTTGGCATTTCCTAGATTTTCTGTGGGTCTTCTTGTTTTTATTTTTATATTTCTTAAGATAAGAAAAAAACGTAAATTTGAACAATTTTTTAAAAATGCATACTTTTTATGGAAGCTACTGTTTCAAATACAGGTACTGAAGGTAAAGTTTGGGGAGGCGGAAATCAACCGCTAAAAGCCAGCTACGGAAAAATGATGATGTGGTTCTTTTTATTATCCGATGCACTAACATTCTCCGGATTTTTAGCGGCATACGGATTCTCAAGATTCAAATTCATCGATTCTTGGCCAATTGCCGATGAAGTGTACAATCACTTTCCGTTTTTTCACGGAGATCATCCAATGTACTTTGTTGCATTAATGACATTTATATTAATTGCTTCTTCTGTAACGATGGTATTAGCTGTTGATGCTGGTCACCACATGAACAGGAAGAAAGTAACGCTGTACATGTTTTTGACCATTATTGGTGGTGGAATATTCTTAGGTTCACAAGCTTGGGAATGGACAAACTTTATTCAAGGATCTTACGGAGCGTTGGAAACAAAAGGTGGACAAATACTTCAGTTTGTAGATACAGACATGGAAGCAGGCGATGAAAAAATGCATCGTGTTTCTGTGGAGGATTTTGCAACGGCTTCACATAAAGAAAGAGTACAGCATGAAAGTAAGGATGGGCTTTGGTTTGTGTCAGAACCTGCATTACCAGCGTATTCAGTACAAGATGTTATCACAGGATTCAACGCTAAAGCAAACTTAGCCGTAAGAACGCAAGAAATCATGCCAAACATAGAAGACTTAAAAGCTTCTGGAGATCCTGCAAGTATTGCAAAAGCGGAAAGCTTTGAGAGTAGGTATATAAATGCGAATCAAACAGGACAAAAAGGAGTATTGAATAGAGCAGAATCTGTAAAAGCTTTACAAGATGCGGTTGTATATGTAAAAGGTGCTAATTTGATTCACAACGAATATGGAAACAGATTATTTGCTGATTTCTTCTTCTTCATTACAGGATTTCACGGATTCCACGTATTCTCGGGAGTTTTAATCAATATTATTATTTTCTTCAACGTCCTTTTAGGAACATACGACAGAAGAAAAAATAACTACGAAATGGTAGAAAAAGTTGGACTTTACTGGCACTTTGTAGATTTAGTTTGGGTATTTGTATTTACATTCTTCTACCTAGTTTAATATTAAAGCACGAAAGATTTTCATAGTATCATGGGACACGATAACACACATAAATTAGCAATATTTAGAGGAACTTTAAAGTTTAAATCAAACGTTCAGAAAATTTGGGGCGTATTGATCTTCTTATCTATCATAACAATCATAGAAGTAGTTTTGGGTATTCTAAAGCCAAAATTATTAACAGAATGGTATCCATTAGGAATGAAAGCATTAAACTGGATTTTCATCATTCTAACCTTAGTAAAAGCATATTATATCGCATGGGACTTTATGCACTTGCGCGATGAGAAAAGTTCGTTAAGAAGAGCCATTGTTTGGACCGCATTTTTCTTAATTGCATATTTACTTTTTATCTTATTGCAAGAAGCTTCCTATATTGAAGGTGTAAAAACAAATGGTTACATTAAATGGAATTTTTAACATATATAGAATAGACACTAAAGGCAGTTTTACACTGCCTTTTTTTATACACCATAATTAGTGTTTTTGTTTAGACTAAATGAAGTGAAAAACTAACTTTTAATTCTTTTTTAAAAAGAAAAAAAGGAAATTATAGCGTTTAATAGCGAATCGATTTTTATTTTTGCATACTACAAAGTTTCCGTTAAAAATGAGTCAAAATCTTTACCTTTAGGATCATTAAAATGAATGATTTAAAACTGAAAGCAAACGGACTATAATATTAAAAAACACAGATGAAAAAGAAGATCATATTAGGAATTCTATTTTTATTGCCCGTATCCATAGTGCTTGTGCTGCTTTTTACAAAACACAATTACACGCCGCTTCCAATCATCAAAACAAAGATTCCTGAAATTGTCAACTACGAATCACTAGAAAAGAAAGATACCATTCAGTTTGAAGATCAAATTACGATTCTTGGATTTCTCGGTAAAAACGTAAAAGACAGAAAAATTAACGTCTTAAATCTAAATCAAAAAATATACAAACGATTTAGTGGCTTTAAGCGTTTTCAAATGGTAATGCTCATTACGCCTGGACAGGAAGAAGAAGTCGAAAGTCTCAAATACGAAATCAGTCGCTTTGCAGACGAATTAAAGTCATGGAATTTTGTCGAGGTTGATGAAAAAGAACTGGTTCGAATTTTTGATGGACTAGAATCTCCTTTACTGTTAGATGGATATCTCAGTTCAGATTACGTATATATTATTGACAAAGACAGAAACCTTCGTGGACGTTTTGACGATCGTTCTAAAGTAGAAATCAGAGAAGAAAAAGAGCCCTATATGTTGTACGGCTACAACACCATCATTATTTCAGAGCTTTCTGGAAAAATGACGGATGACATTCGGATTCTATTTGAAGAAAGTAGAGGAAAATCTAAAAAAGAAAACTCTGAAGACAGGCGTAAAGAAGATTTAAAAAAAACAAATTAACATGAAAAATAACTATTCATACATAGGCATTGCGTTGATAATTTTAGTTTTCGGAATCATTTTCGTTCCTAAAATTGTCAATAGAATACAAAATGGCACTACTGTTGAAAAAGACAGAATGAATATAGAAGGAACAGAACGAAATACAAAACTATTGTTTTTAGAAATCAATGGAAAAGCACGTAGTGTTCCCGATTTTTTATTTACAAATCAAGACAGTTTAGAAATTTCAAATCTTGATTTCAAAGGGAAAGTCACCGTGATGGAATTTTTCTTTGCTTCATGTCCAACAATTTGTCCTGTAATGAATACCAACATGCGAATCCTCGACGATGAATTTCATGAAAGAGACGATTTTGCCATTGCTTCTTTCACCATCGATCCAGAAAATGATACGCCAAAAGTACTCAAAGAATATGCAGAACGTTATGGTGTAAAATCGTTAAACTGGCATTTCTTAACGGGCGACTTAGAAAAAATTCATGCACTTTCCAATACAGGATTCAATATTTTTGCAGGAATCAACCCAGAAGTTGCTGGCGGATTTGAGCATCAAGGGTATTTTGCATTGGTAGATAAAAACGGATTCATTCGTTCTCGAAAAGATACTCACGGAAATCCTAAAATCTACTACCAAGGAACCGATGAAAAAGAAGTAGACATGCTAAAACAAGATATTAAAAATTTACTAGAAGAAGAATAGATATTTTCAGACTATGGAAACGACAAATGACATTGAAAAAAAATACAAAAATTGGATTGTAATCTTATCCATTGCAATTCCCTTAGTAGTGGCTATTTTATTTAGAGTAAAAATACCTGGAGCAACACCATTAACATTTTTACCGCCAATTTATGCAACTATCAATGGAATTACAGCAGTTTTACTAATTGCGGCTGTCATAGCAATCAAAAATAAAAAAGTAAAATTGCATGAAGGTTTAATGAAAACGTGTATTGGACTTTCAGTAGCATTCTTAGGAATGTATGTGGCATATCACATGACTTCGGAATCTACAAAATTTGGCGGTGAAGGAATCATTAAAAGTGTGTATTTCTTTATTCTAATTACGCATATTGTATTGAGTATTGCCATCATTCCATTAGTATTAATTACGTATGTAAAAGCGTTGGCAAAACGGTTTGACAAGCATAAAAAAATTGCTAAAATCACATTTCCAATTTGGTTATACGTAGCTGTTACAGGTGTTATTGTATATATAATGATTTCGCCATATTACACATCTATCTAAATGAAAACAAAGTACTATATATTCATATTTCTGTTAATCAGTGTATTATCTCTCGAAGCGCAATGTGCGATGTGTAGAGCTGTATTGGAATCTGAGTCTGATTTGTCTCAAGCAAAAGGTGTAAACAATGGAATCGTATATCTCATGGCAATTCCGTACATATTAGTGGCAACTCTTGGTATTTACATCTACAAAACTTACCATAAAAAAATAACAGAAAAAAAAGAATAACTTTTTTTGTAACGAAATCACACTTCAGTAGTCTTATTTATATGGTTTTACCATAAAATAAGATTAACACAATATTAGTAACAGTTGTACCAGCAAATATGTAATATTGTGAAACTAACAATACACCAACTATGATTCAAATAGACGAATTGCATAAATCGTATCGTATGGGAAGTAATCAACTTCACGTACTAAAAGGAATCAATCTTAACATAAAAGAAGGAGAGTTTGTCTCCATCATGGGTTCTTCAGGTTCAGGAAAATCTACACTACTAAATATTATCGGAATGCTTGATGAAGCTGAAAAAGGCTCGTATACACTAGATGGTGTTCCTATAAAAAACCTAAGTGAAAAGAAAGCAGCGGTATATCGCAACAAATTCTTAGGATTCATCTTTCAATCATTCAACTTGATCAATTATAAAAATGCGATGGAAAATGTAGCATTGCCTTTATACTATCAAGGAATTTCTAGAAAACTCAGAAAAGAAAAAGCACTCTATTACCTAGAAAAAGTAGGCTTGGCAGATTGGGCACATCACTTACCTAGCGAACTTTCTGGAGGGCAAAAACAGCGTGTAGCAATTGCACGCGCATTAGCTTCCGAACCTAAAGTATTACTTGCCGATGAGCCAACGGGCGCATTAGATACCAAAACTTCAAATGAAGTCATGGAACTTCTTCAAGGAATTAATGACGAAGGAAAAACAATACTAGTAGTTACGCATGAACATGATATTGCAGCCATGACCAAAAGAATTGTGATGTTAAAAGATGGTGTCATTGTAGAAGATAAATTTGTAGAACAAGTAAGAGCGGCGCAATATGTTTGATTTAGATCGCTGGCGAGAAATATTCCAAACCATAAACAAAAACAAACTAAGAACACTCTTGGCAGGTTTTACGGTTACGCTTGGTATTTTGATATTTACCATACTATTTGGAATGGGAAATGGACTCAAAAATACGTTCTATGAATCATTTCAAGACGATGCGCAAAATACCATATTCATATATCCAGGAATGGCCACGAAACCGTTCAAAGGTTTCAAAGAAAATAGACGTATTGAATTCAGAAATGAAGATTTAGAATTGCTAAAAGAAAAATTTGGCGATCGTATCGAATTCACAACGGCACGAATTACCCAAAATGTTGCTGTAAAATATAAAAGTGAATACGGAAACTATACGGTAAGAGCTGTTCATCCAGAACATCAATACCTAGAACAAACGGACATAGATAAAGGTCGATATATCAATCAAAATGATATAGATACGGATGCTAGAATTGCTGTCATAGGACGTTTAGTTGAAAAAGATTTATTTGGGAAAGAAAATGCAGTCGGGAAATACTTTACACTCAACAAAATAGTATACAGAGTTGTTGGTGTATTTAGTGATAAAGGTAGTGGTGACAGAGAAGAACGTAATATCTATACGCCTGTAAGTACAACGCAACTTATTTACAAAAACACAGATAAAATTGATCAAATCAATCTGTCGTATGAAATGTCAATAGGTGCTAGTGGCGCACGTAGACTATCCAAAGACATTGAAAAATTACTAAAAAACAAATACAACATTGCGCCAAGTGATGAAAACGGAATCTATGTGCAAAGTGTGATTGAAGATTTAGAGCAAACCTTACAACTCGCAAACGTATTACAAATCATCGTATTTTGTATCGGTATTGGCACCTTATTAGCTGGTGTCATAGGAATCAGTAACATTATGGTATACATCGTAAAAGAACGTACCAAAGAACTTGGAATTCGGAAAGCATTAGGAGCAAAACCAAGTACTGTGGTTGGAATGATTTTACAAGAAACAATGGTGATTACCATGATATTTGGATACATAGGATTGCTCATAGGTAACTTTGTTCTCAATTCCATGGGGAATAAGTTGGAAGATTGGTTTATAACCAATCCCAATGTAAGTCAAGGAACAATTATTTTTGCAACAGTCATATTAATCCTATCAGGACTCATAGCAGGTTACATTCCAGCGAGAAGAGCCGCCAGAGTAAAACCAATTGTAGCATTAAGAGACGAATAACACAAAAAAAGGCATATAAAACAAAACACATAAATGAGATTTATATTCACAAGAGATACTTGGCAAGAAATATTCGGATCCATTCGTAAAAATAAATTACGAACAGCGATTACGATCATTGGTGTATTTTGGGGAATTCTACTTTTCATAGGATTGCAAGGTGCGGCGAAAGGAATGGAAAATGGATTTGAATCAGCTTTCAAAGGTTTGGCAACCAATAGTATATTTCTTTGGGGACAACAAACAGGAATTCCGTATGGAGGTTTCAATAGAGATCGAAGCGTCCGAATAGAACTAAGCGATACCTACAGAATTGCCAATCAAATAGAAGGTGTACAATTTGTAGCCCCTAGAAATGCAAAAGGTGTTTTTGATGACGCTCCACCGTTAGTCGTCAACAATCTCAAATCTGGGAATTACAAAGTATTTGGCGATTATCCTGTGATTGATAATGTATCCAAAAAGAAAATACGTGAAGGACGTTTTCTCAATCAGAAAGACATTGACGACAAACGTAAAATATGTGTCATCGGTGAACGTATTCAAAAAGAATTATTTGCAAAAGATGAAAACCCTGTTGGGAAATACATCAAAATAAGTAACATGTACTTTCAAGTAGTTGGAGTGTACAAAAGAAACAATACCGATTTCTTTGAAGGAGACAATTCAATCTTTATTCCATTTACAACCTTCAAAAAAGTATTCAATACAGGAAACAGAATTAGTTGGATGGTCATTGCAGGATATCCCGATGAAGACATTGTTGCCATAGAACAAAAAACAAAAGCATTACTAAAAAGAAGATATTCAGTACATCCTGATGATGAAAGAGCCTTTGGAGCTGCCAATCTTGGAGAAATGTTTGGTAAAATTACAGGATTTATCAAAGGATTAAAATTTACAGCTCTCATCGTAGGAATTGCTACCATACTAGCAGGAGTCATTGCTATTGGAAACATTCTACTGATTACAGTTAAAGAGCGAACCAAAGAAATTGGAATCAGAAGAGCCTTAGGCGCAACACCAGGAGAAATTCGTGGGCAAATCATATTAGAATCTGTATTCTTAACGTTAGTAGCTGGAATTTTAGGAATGACAGTTGGCGGATTATTATTATCTGTGTTGAACAATGCGGCTAAAAATTGGGACGATTTTCCATTTATCAATCCAACAGTAAGTTTAGAATATATCGGAATAGCCATCGCATTGATGGTCATATTAGGAACACTCATAGGACTCATACCAGCGCAACGAGCCGTTAGTGTTCGTCCTATCGAAGCATTAAGAGAAGAATAACAATAACATCAATCAATAGTATAATTTAAGAAGAAAAAAATGAAAAAAGTTTTATTAATCCTATTGCTAATCGTATTCATTTTAGGAGCATTTGGAGCTGCATCATACTTTATCAATTCAAACAAGAAAAGTATAGAAACATTTGAAACGGTCACGCCTTTCAAATCAACCATTATCAAAAAAACGGTTGCAGCCGGAACGGTAATACCAGAAGATGAAGTTGAAATAAAACCTCAAATTTCTGGAATTATTGAAAAAATATTTGTGGAAGAAGGTGACAAAATCAAAACAGGAGATTTAATTGCAAGAATTAAAGTGGTGCCAAATGAGCAATCACTAAACAGCGCAAAAAATAGAATTCAAAACTCTCAAATTGTGTTGGATAACGCTAAAATCTCTTATGACAGAAACAAAACACTTTTTGACAAAGGAATTATTTCAAGTCAAGATTTTGAAAGAGCTGAGCTTGCATACGATCAAGCAAAACAAGAAGTTCGTAACGCACAAAGTGACTTGCAAATCATCAAAAAAGGATCTGTTGGTGGTACAGCGGCAAACACAAACATTAGAGCAACGGTTTCAGGAACAATCTTAGTCATTCCAGTAAAAGAAGGAGATCAAGTAATTGAAAGTAACACCTTCAACGCAGGAACCAGTATTGCAACGATTGCTGACTTAGGAAAAATGATTTTTGAAGGAAAAGTAGATGAAGCTGAAGTTGGAAAGCTAAAGCCAAACTCTGAACTCAAAGTGAGTTTAGGAGCTATCGAAAACAAAGAATTTGATGCAAAACTTACCTTTGTAGCACCAAAAGGAATAGAGGAAAGCGGTGCTGTACAATTTAAAATTAAAGCAGATGTTAACTTAGATGATAACTATTTTATCAGAGCGGGTTATAGTGCCAATGCTTCCATTGAATTAGAGAAAAAAGAAGATATCTTAGTAATTGATGAAGGATTATTACGATTTGACGCTAAAAATGATGACAAACCCTATGTGGAAATTGAAATAGGAGAACAAAAATTTGAAAAAAAATTCATTGAATTAGGAATCTCTGATGGAAAAAATATCGAAATTCTTTCTGGATTAAAAGAAGGCGACAAAATAAAGGTTTGGAATATTAAAGCTGCAAAGAAAGACGACGAGAAAACTCTTGATGGCGAAGAGTACGACGACGAAAAAGCAGAGGAAACAAATAACCAATAGCTAAAAAAATAGAATCAGTACACATGAAAAAAGTTTTTATATACATAGCACTCATCGCAGGAACAATCACTACTGTAAATGCACAGAAAACCTGGACGCTAAAAGAATGTGTTGAGTATGCACTAGAAAATAATATTTCTATCAAACAATCTGAATTAGATAGTAAAAATACAGAAATAAATAAAAGTGATGCCATTGGAAACTTCTTACCAACCGTAAATGCGTCAGCATCACATTCTTGGAATATTGGTTTGAGTCAAAACCCATTAACAGGACAAATTGTAACGGCAACGCAGCAAAATTCAGGTGGATCACTTAACCTTGGAATCGATATCTACAATGGATTGCAAAACGTAAATAGATTGCACAGAGCAAACTTGGCGCTTTTAGCAAATCAATACCAGTTGGACGATATCAAAGACAACACCTCATTACAAGTAGTACAAAGCTTTTTGCAAATTCTGTTCAACAAAGAATCCTTAAAAGTATTGCAAGCACAATATGCAGTAACCATGGGAGAACTAAAACGTACCAACGAATTAGTAAAAGAAGGTGTCGTGCCAAAAGGTGATGCGCTAGAAATAGAAGCAAATGCTGCAACGCAAGAACAACAAATTGTGAATGCTGAAAATGCATTGCGTTTCTCTAAAATATCCTTAGCACAATTACTATTAATCAATGACTACGAAAACTTTGATATTGCAGAAGGTGATTACATGATTCCGTCTACAACCATCATGAACAATACGCCAAGACAAATTTTTGAAAAATCGTTGGAAGTACGTAACAATGTAAAAATATCTGAATCAAACATTGAATTGGCAGAATACGATTTAAAAATTGCGAAAGGAGCAAGATTACCAAGTCTTTCAGGATTTTACGGATTCAATACAACCTATTTTAATAGTGAGTTGTTTGCAACAAATCCATTCTTTGATCAAATTTCTGACAACAAAAGTCATTCATTCGGAGTGCGGTTAAACATCCCAATCTTAAATGGTTTTAGTGCGCGGAACAATGTTCGCCGTAGTCAGATTGCTATTGAAAGAGCAAAATTGAACTTAGATCAAGTTAAAATCGATTTAGAAGCAACGGTTAATCAAGCATATAACGATACCAAAGGAGCTTTAAAAGCGTATGAAGCGGCTGAAAAAACATTAGTATCACGCAGAGAAGCACACAAATACTCCACAGAACGTTTCAATGAAGGAATGATGAATTCGTTTGATTTTAGCCAATCAAAACAACGATTGGAAAGTGCAGAATCAGATGTTGTTCGTACAAAATTTGATTACATCTTTAGATTAAAAATATTAGAATTTTATTTTGGGTTGCCATTAACAGACTTAAAATAACAAAAAATATATAAAAAAAAAGCTGTCTAAAAAGTTTTAGAAGGCGTCATTCTGAACTTGATTCAGAATCTCATTACACTAATTTTCAATGGTGGTGAGAAACCGAATCAAGTTCGGTTTGACGAAATTTCGACTTTCTAGACAGTTTTTTCAGTTCAGAGTTTGTCCCAAGAAAGAATACACTTTACTTTTGTAAAAAATAATTGAAATCAGATGGCAGTACGATTATACATAGAAACCGCAACGACGAATTGCTCGGTTTGTTTAGCAGACGATGAAAAGATTTTATATTTCAAAGAAGAAAATGATAAAAACTATTCACACGCCGAAAAGTTACACGTACTTATCCATGAAGCGTATGAAACTGCGAATATTCAGCCGGCTGATGTAGCTGCTGTTGTGGTCGGAAAAGGGCCAGGATCGTACACAGGATTGCGTATTGGTGTTTCTACGGCAAAAGGATTATGTTTTGCGTCCGATTTAAAACTCATCGCTATTGAAACTTTAGAAATTTTAGCGCATTCTATCAAAATTACGGATGGAATGATTCTTCCCTTACTAGATGCGCGTCGTATGGAAGTCTATTCAGCGGTATTTAACTCAAGCTATGAGCAAATTAGAGAAACAAAAGCTGAAATCATCACAGAAGATTCATTTTCAGACTATTTAGCCAAAGGAAAAGTTCACTTCATCGGAAACGGAGCCGAAAAGTGCAAAGGAATCATCACGCATGAAAATGCTATTTTTTATGATGAAATTTACTTTCCATCAGCCAAACAGATGATTGCTATCGGAATGGATAAGCACAAAAAAAACGACACCGAAGATGTCGCTTATTTTGAACCTTATTATTTAAAAGATTTCGTCATCACAAAACCAAAGAAAAAATAATAAGAGATAAAAGTTAAATTATTTTCGTCTAACCGTCTAACCGTCTAACCGTCTAACCGTCTAACTGTCTAACTGTCTAACCGATCTAACAATCTAAAACAGTCTAAATTACCCTTGTTTCTGTATTTCAACACTATGTGGATATGGAATTTCAATACCAGCGGCATCTAAGGCTTCTTTTCCATTTTCTTGCATATCAAAAAATACGTCCCAATAATCAGGCGTATTCACCCAAGGTCGTACGGCAAAATTCACAGAACTATCCGCTAATTCTAAAACCTTTACCATTGGTGCAGGATCTTTCAAAACCTTTGGATGCGACGTCAATAAATTCATCAAAACATCTTTAGTTTGTTTAATATCTGCGTCATACGAAACACCAAACACCATATCCACTCTACGTTTTTCTTCGGCGCTATAATTAATAATATTTCCGTTAGATAACGATCCATTTGGAACAATAGCGAGTTTATTGCCTGGTGTCTGTAACTGCGTTGTAAAAATTTGAATTTCTTTTACAGTTCCCATAACTCCTTGTGCTTCAATAAAATCCTCGATTTTAAATGGTTTGAAAATCATAATTAAAACACCACCTGCAAAATTTGACAATGAACCTTGTAATGCCAATCCAATTGCCAAACCAGCAGCACCAATAATCGCTGCAAAAGACGTAGTTTCTAAACCTAATTTAGAAGCAACTACTACAAACAATAAAATCTTTAAGGTCCAACCTAGTAAATTTCCCAAAAACTTCTGTAAAGTATCGTCAATTTCGCGTTTCTTCATCAAGCGTTTTGCCAATTTGACAAACATATTGATGACGAATAAACCAACAATTAAAATGACTAATGCTGCAATAACTTTTGGTGCATAATCCATCACAATATCTTTAAATTGTGCGACCCAATCTTTAGTAGCAGTAGTATTTAGTACTTCCGTTTTATTTCCTTCTTGCATAATATTTTAAGTTTTTTTTAATGATACAAAATTAAAAAATCGAATGATTTCGAAATAGATTTCAAAATGATATTTTCAGCTTTCTGTGAATTGCACTAAAAAGCTGTTGATGTGTAAAAAAGGTAGTTTTTTATAGATACATTCCTGCTATAATCACCGCGAGTGCTATAAATGCAGGTGTTCCTTGAACGATTAAAATGCGATTGCTTTTTGTAGAATACGCGCCATAAAGTGCCGCAACGCAGACACAAATAATAAAAAATAAACTCACAGAAATATCCTTGGTGTATAATGACCAAAATAATCCGGCAGCTAAAAATCCATTATACAATCCTTGATTGGCGGCTAAAGTTTTAGTTTCTTCAGCAAATGTTTTCGATTTCAATCCGAAGGTTTTCATTCCTTTCTTGGAAGTCCATAAAAACATTTCTAAGTATAAAATGTATACGTGTTCAATCGCGACAAGCGCAATAAGGATGGTTTGTAAAGTTTTCATAAGTTGAAGATATGGAAAATCTATGAGTATAAAAAAGCATTATCAAAACTGACAATGCTTTTTATATATGATAGGTAAACTAGTTTATTTTATTTCAAAAGTCAGTTTTAAGTTTACGCGGTATTCTACAACTGCATCACCATCTACAATAGCGCTTTGCTCTTGTACATACACTGATTTAATGTTTTTTACAGACTTAGAAGCCTGTTTTACAGCTTTTGCTGTAGCATCTTCCCAACTTTTCTTAGAGTTTGAAAGTACTTCAATTACTTTTAATACTGCCATGATATTAGTATGTTAAAGATTAAATTAATAATTAGACCTTTAAAATACGGCAATTCTTTCAATTATGAAAGCTTATGCTTAACCATTTATAGCCACGACTTCGTTTACTTTGCCTTCCAGTAAACTTTTAAGCGTGTTTTCAATGCCACTTTTCAACGTCATTGTGGAAGATGGACAGCCGCTACAAGCGCCTTGCAACACTACTTTCACTACTTTAGAAATAGGATCATAGGAATCAAACATGATATTTCCACCATCACTTGCAACTGCTGGTTTGATATATTCTTCTAAAATATTGACAATTTCTTTGGAAATATCATCCAACGCTTCAAAGTTTTCATCTGAAAGCTGAATTTTTTCTTTTTGCTCGGCAGGAATATCTTTCGAGATAATCTCTTTAGCTTCTTGAATATAATTGCGGATAAATTCACGAATTTCCATCGTAATATCATTCCATTCTACCATATCGTACTTTGTGATAGAAATATAATTTTTATCCAAAAAGATTTCTTTTACAAATGGAAAATGAAATAATGCTTGTGCTAATGGCGCATATTTTGTTTCATCTATATTTTTAAACTCAAAAATACGATCGACAATTTTCTTGTTAGAAACAAACTTCATCACGGTTGGATTTGGCGTGCTTTCCGCATAAATGGTCACAGGAACAACTTTCTTTGGCGTTGCCGATTCGCTGATAATTTCCTTGCCTTCGTTGATGTAGTTTTGAATTTGCTCAGCAACTTCATCTTGAACATCTTCCCAGGTTACAATATTATAACGTTCAATAGCGATGAAATTTCCAGAAATAAAGATCGTTTTTACAAATGGAAGGTAAAATAATTGCTGTGCAAGCGGCGAATCTTTTGCATCATCAATATTCTTAAATTCATAACTATTGTGTCGCGTCAGAAACGAACTTGCTTCAAACTTTATAATTGCGGGATTGCTTGTTTTTTCTATATGTATGGTGATACCACTCATGGTTTTATTTTTTTACAAAAGTAACCATTATCGCTGTATTCTGTAAACGCTAAGGCGTAAATTATGCGATTGTTGAGGTCACTTTGAACTATTTTTATTTTTTATGTTAAAATAATTAAGAAATAATTACGTTTTTAATAAATTGCCACCTTTAAAATAGTTGTGAGAAACACATGTTTTGTTAAAAAGAGAATCTAGAGACTAACATTGTATAATAAATTGAGATAAGAATTACATACTTATTAAATAATTTATATATTTGACCAAATGTGTGGCATTTTTACAATGTGAAAACACCTAATTACAGGAGTATTGCATATAACTGACTGAAACACAACATATAAAAGGCCTCGTTATCAAATAATAAGTAGCATTGAGTGTTCAATACAATAAATGTTGTATTGACCATTTTTTACATAAAAAGATAAACACTAATGAATTTTAAAAAATACTTAGCTATTGTTGCCATCGCATTTGGAGTACAATGTTCTTTTTCGCAAGATGGACTTCCTGTCTATGTAGACTATCTTTCAGATAATTTGTATTTAATTCATCCTTCAATGGCTGGAGCTTCTACTTCCTCAAAAATTAGATTGACGGCAAGACAACAGTGGTTTGATGTTGATGATGCACCATCTTTACAAACATTAAGTTTTAATACTAGAGTTGGAGATAAAGTAGGATTTGGAGCTATTGTGTACAATGATGCCAATGGTAATTTTTCACAACAAGGAGCCTATTTAACTTTTGCATATCACTTATTACTTTCCAGAAACAGAGTTGATTTGAATCAATTGTCTTTTGGAATTAGCACAGGATTTACACAAGGAACTTTAGATGAAACAGGTTTTGATATCATCAACAATCCCGATCCAATAATCGGTGGAACACAAGCAAATGCTACGTATTTTAATGTAGATTTTGGTGCGTCGTACTACTTTTTAGATTTTTATGCGCATTTAACCATTAAAAATGCATTGCCAACCAAAAGAGATTTATTCTCACAAGAATTTGAATCAAAAAATCAACGTCGTTATTTAGCTTCCGCAGGATATGTTTTTGGCGGATATGGTAGCGATTGGAAATACGAGCCTTCTTTTATGTTTCAATATACAGACGAAACACAAGAATCATCTATTGATGCAAACATCAAAGTATATAGAAATATGGATTTTGGAAGTGTTTGGGGCGGATTGTCATACAGAAGAAGCTTAGATGGAGCAGAATTTGTAAACGGAACGCAAGTTGACAATCAAAAATTACAATACATAACGCCATTTGTAGGTTTAAATTATAACAAGTTTATGTTCGCTTACACGTATTCTTACCAAGCAAACTCACTAGTTTTATCAAACGGTGGTTTTCATCAACTTACGTTAGGATATGATTTTGGTAGTAGAAGAGAACCTTACGATTGTAACTGTCCAGGGATTAATCAATAGATATCATTCAAATAAAACAACATATAAAAACGGCTTGCAAATCATTGTAAGCCGTTTTCTTTTTAATGAAACTCAATGTTAAGAAGGCTGAAAAGACGTACTTAAAATTATCTAAGATTTGATACAAAGTCAATACTCATTAGTCGTCAATTAAAAAGAGTTCGATACTAACTACCGAACTCTCAATTGCTTTTTTAAAATAATAGGATAACTCTATAACGATTTCAATTTGGTCTAAAAGCAACGCAGTCTAAGAGATTCCTGCCTGCGCAGGAACAAGTCTAATAGCGAAGCGGTCTAACATCTAAAAGCGAAGCGATCTAAATTACCATACATAATTCTTACGTGCCGCTTGTGTTTTAATCGCTTTAATCATCGCACTTTCCAAATCGGTTTTAGTATCATCTTTAGATTGTTTTGCGATATATAATTTGCGTTGTGTATCCAATTCGCGAATTTCTTTTTGAATCTTTTTGCGTTCTTCTTGTTTCTTTTTAACATATACCAAAATTTCTTCTTTTGATTTCCCTTTCAATTCCGCTGGCAATTCGTCTTTGCTGAGTTCATCAAGTTTTACAGAATCGTTGGCAATTCCGTCCACTAAATCCCAAGAAGAATTTGTATAAAAACTAGAACTTTTAGAAACGGCTCTATCCACAGCAATTTCTTCATTGATAGAATTTGCATTATAATCTTGTGTGGCTTGCTGTGTTATTTTATAATTACCTTGTCTTCCGTATGCGATATACGTTTTGTTTAATCGAGTATTATATTCCATAATTTTCTGATCGTACGGCGTTTTAACGTACACAATCGTTTGTGTGTGTGCAATCGTCATATAATCACCTTTTCCCAAAACAGCGCCATCTTTCCACATGCCCGAAATTCCTTGTTCGTAGTTTCCACAGAAAATAGTATTAATCACTACATCTTTCTCAGTAGCATTGGTAATCGCATCTTTATAACTTACTTTTCCTTGTGTAAATGGCTCATTTCCAGCAATAAAAAGCAACTTTAAATCTTTTTTATTCGTTCCCCAATCCAATTGATCTATGGAAGTCTGAATGACATGTCCGCAAAACTCATTTCCACCGCGTGTAGTAAGCGAAAATAATTTCTCGGATATTTCATCCAAATCGCTACTAAAGGCTAATACTTGACGAATATGACCTTCTTGCGCAGGCAAATTATCATTTCCGTATTCATATAATGCAATTTCTAGTTTTGGTTTCTCGCCGTCACACTTTGCATACGATAACTCATTAATAATTTCCCACAATTGCGCTTTCGCTTGATGAATCAATCCGTCCATACTATTGCTGGTATCTAATAATAGTGCAACTTTGATCGTGTGTTGCTTCTTCGTAGTCAAGATTTCTACGTTTGTCGCAGTTTTCATCTCTGTTTCGACTTCACTCAATAAAGCGGTGTCCGTTTTTGAATTTCCTTTACAAGCCATTGTCAAAAGCAGCGCGCTTGCCAATACTACATTTAATTTTTTCATGTCTTTGTTTTTTTAAAATTAGTTTGTGTTTAATTCTTTTACATCAATTTTTCCATCAGGAGAAATCACATAATACTTGTGTTCGGTTTTAATCTCTGTTTTTGGCGCTGGTTTTTGCTCTTTTGGTTTTGGCGAGTACACCAATTTAATATGCATTCCTACTTGAATTACAGGTTCTAAAATTGCTGCGTTGAGCACGATGTCATAATTCTCGTAAGAAATCGGTTGATAGTAATAGGAAGTGTGTTTTTTTGCTTTCGTAACGCCTTTTTTCTTCTCTAAAGCTTCAAAAGAAACACTGTTAAATGCTTGATAGTTTTGGTAGAAATCTTTCGGGAAATAACAATACTTGTCGTCAGCCATCATTACGTTATATTCTGATAAATCAAACCCTAACATCTTATAATATTCCTTTTTCTCTTTAATCAATGCTAACAATGAATCTTGTAGCTTTTTATAAACTTCGCGAATGTTTTCAATAAAATAATCAACCTTTACCAAGTTGTAAATTTCGTTGGAAGCGCAGGCGGCTAAAATCTTTTCAAACTTGTGTGTTTCTGTAAATTGAATGTGAATATTTTGTTGCAATTCAAAACCTTTTGGAACTTCATTATACTTCGTGCTAAATAATTTTTTCTCCACTTCAATTTCATATACAGGCACAAACGAAATTACGTCAATAGCAATATCTTCCTTTTTAATTCCTGCGGAAAGCAATTCTTTTCGAACATTATTAACACGTTCATCTACCAATCTATTTGCTTCGTCTGCGGTAGGACCAATCTGAGAAATATTAAAAATGGCAGTGTACGAAGTCGCTTTGGCATTGTATAAAGCTTGCACATCTAACATAATATTTGCACTTGGATTGATATTTCGTTCCGGATTAGTTGTTGAACTTCCATAAACCTGCGCATTTCCATACGCTTTTGTGCTAATGTTTTGCCTAGAAATTTCTTGATCGTAATTTCCTTTGTGTTGTGCAAAAATAAACTGGGTAAGACACAAGCAAAGTAGTAAATTTATTTTCTTCATGATGTTTTTTTAATTTGGCTTAAAAATACATGCAAAGAAAATCGTAAAAAATAGGGAATGAGTGAACTGCTTTTTTCAGTGAGTAAACGGCAATGTTAATTGAGAGAAAGGTGTAAAAGTTGAAGTTAAATACCCAAAATGAAGAGTTTTTGCAAACATCACATTTTAGTATATCGCCGAAAGTGCGTAAGTTTATCATTCTGAATGAAAAAGACGTTAAAATAAATAGATGAAAAAGCTTCTAACTTTATGTGTATTCTTATGCTTGCTATTTTTTCAGGAAAGTGTAGGGCAAAACACTTCTGAAAAAATCAAGAAGGAAGCAAGTGTGCCTTTTGTGGTAAGAGGCGAAATTAGAGGACGAACCAACAGAGCGCCAGTTTCTGATGCAACCATTCGTATTGTGGGCGGAGAAGTGGTCAAAACCAATGCTTTTGGACGTTTTACGATTCGTACGCGCGTGGGCGATCAATTAGTGATAGAACATCCAAGTTTTGGAAAAGAATTTCATACTATTACTGATGACGAATCGTTAGTAGTTTTAGTCGATGGTTTTGGCGAAGAAGACGAAGAAGAAGCAACGCAAAAGCAAAAGCGAGTTTCAAACTTAAAACGACACAAAGTATTGCTTGATTCTGCGGTATTATTCAAAAAAAAGGATATTGATAAAAGTATTCAATACATTGAAAAAGCACTAGAAAATTTATACGATAACAACGATCAAAAGCAACTTTCGGATTCCTATAAAGTGTTGGGCGATGTGTATGCCTATTGGAAACAATATGATTTGGCAATCAGTAATTACCGAATTGCGCTCAATATGTACAGCACAAGTCGTTTGTGGATTTCGTTGGGAAATACACAATTACTCAACAAAGAATTTGAAGAAGCGATTACGACGTTCAATACAATTTTGCGAAACAATTTATCTCGCTATCAACAAACAACTGTCTATGAAGGTTTGGGCGACGCGTATAAAGCCTTAAAAAAATATGATAAAGCTCTTGAAAATTATAACAAAGGATTGGCAATTGCACAAAAAGATTTAATCACGCCAAAAATTACAGATTTAAATTCTAAAATTGCGGAAAATTATGCTGCAAAAGGCGATATAAAAACAGCAAACGGATTATTTTTAAACTCATTAAACCTAGCTTCTGAAGAAAATGTAAATCGTGCCATTGTAGAACAAAATAGAGTCGCTGACTTTTACAATTCAACCAATTCGTACGATAAAGAAATAGAATTGCGCAAACAAAATTTGGTCGATTTAAAAAAATCGGGAGTTGAGAAAAAAGAAATTTCAGGACGTTTAGAAGATTCTACTGCGATTACTTCACAAAAAATTAATTACAAAATTGGAAACGCATTTTTGCAACAAGAAAAATATGACGAAGCACTTCCATATCTTGAAAAAAGTGCTTCTGAGGCAAATACGAAAGGCGATTTAATTGTAGAAAAAGATGCCAAACGAAAAATCTCGGAAACCTACGAATCGTTGGGCGCTTTTGACAAAGCAAAGAAAACCTTTGAAGAATATGTAGAATTGGTCAATACGTTGACATTACAAAAAGAACAAGAAATTTCACAGGCAAGTCGATTCTCCAAAAGAATTCAGGAAAATCAAATTCGGATTCTCAGTTTGGAAGCCGATCGTGTGTTGCGTGAAGCGCGAATCAATAATAATTTACTAGAACAAGATTTAATTGAGGAAAGCAACATACGCCAAAAATACACGATTTACTCGCTAATTTTCGGAATGAGTTTGCTGGTATTTACCATTTATCTATTATACAGAAATAGCAAACAGCAAAAATTGGCGAACAATTTATTAGCACTAAAATCGTTACGAACGCAGATGAATCCGCACTTTATTTTCAATGCGTTGAATTCTGTAAATAATTATATTGCGATTAATGACGAACGCAATGCAAATCGTTATTTATCTGAGTTTTCAACCTTGATGCGCGCTGTTTTGGAAAATTCGGATGAAGATTTCATTCCACTATCCAAAGAATTAGAATTACTCGAATTGTATGTCCGATTGGAACACATGCGCTTTCAAGATAAATTTGATTATGAAATCAACGTAGACGAAAAATTGAATGTGTCTGACTTTCAAATTCCGCCCATGTTGTTACAACCGTATATTGAAAATGCAATTTGGCACGGATTGCGATATCGTGACGAAAAAGGAAAACTCAGCATTACCATTTCGGCGAAGACCGATGAAATGCTTCAAATTATCATTGAAGATGACGGAATTGGTAGAAAACGCTCGATGGAATTGAAAACAAAAAACCAACTGCGTCAAAAATCAAAAGGAATGGGAAATATCAAAAAAAGGATTGCCATTTTAAATGATATGTACAAAGACAAAGTAGATGTTTCTATCACAGACGTGACCAAAGACGGACAAGGAACCAAAGTAATACTAACGCTCAAAAAAGACTAAATGCAACTACAAACGATCATTGTTGAAGACGAGGAAATCAGTAGAGAAATTCTCAAAAAATACCTTGGAAAATATTGTCCAAACGTTCATATTGTGGGAGAAGCTTCTAATATTGACGATGCGCTGATTTTAATTCGAAATCACGAATTGGATTTGGTGTTTTTAGATGTAGAAATGCCTTTTGGAAATGCGTTTGATTTGCTCGAAAAAGTAGGCGATCGCTCGTTTGAAACTATTTTTGTGACGGCGTACGATCATTATGCGATTGAAGCCTTGAACAATCATGCGTCGTATTATTTATTAAAACCAATTTCCATTGATGAATTAATTAAAGCGGTCGATCATGTCATTTCGATCAAAAATAAAGAAGAACGTTTGGCGAAAAATGTCACGGCGACGAATATTGAAATGATTAACGGTAAAATTACCATTCCGCAACAAGATGGTTTTGAAGTGTTGAATGTTGCCGATATTATTTATTGCAAAGCGGATGATAATTACACCGAAATTTACATCAACAACTCTAAAATTGTCGTGAGCAAAACCTTGAAATATTTTGAAGACACTTTAAGTCAATATCCGTTTGCGCGTGTACACAAATCGTTTTTAGTGAACGTAAACGAAGTGGTAAAATACAGAAAAGGAAAAGGCGGAAGCGTGGTGTTGAGCAACGGAAAAGAAGTGATGGTTTCGTCTACAAGGAAAGCGGATTTGTTGTCGTATTTCAAGTAACACTTCGACTCCATTCAGTGTGCTTTCTTTTAGTGATTTTATGTCACATCGAGCGCAGTCGAGATGAAATCTAATTATTCAACTAGTCTAAAAATCCAACAATCTAACCAATCTAAGAAGTCTAAATATGATAATTAAACCTGTAAACGGAAAACACCCAAAAATCGGAGACGATTGTTTTATTGCTGAAAACGCTACGATTGTCGGCGAAGTCACGATAGGAAATCAATGTAGTATTTGGTTCAATGCGGTATTGCGTGGCGATGTACATTTTATCAAACTTGGAAATAAAGTAAATGTGCAAGATGGCGCAGTCATTCATGCTACGTATCAAAAATCACCGACAACCATTGGAAATAATGTGTCTATTGGACATAATGCGATTGTACACGGTTGCACGATTCACGATAACGTATTGATTGGCATGGGAAGTATTGTCATGGACGATTGCGTGATCGAAAGCAATAGTATTATCGCCGCTGGAGCCGTAGTGACTAAAAATACGCATGTAACCTCAGGAAGTATTTATGCAGGCGTTCCCGCAAAAAAGGTAAAAGATATTAGTGATGAACTCATTTCAGGTGAAATCAATCGGATTGCGGATAACTATGTGGAGTATTCTGGTTGGTTTAAGGGAGAAAATTAAAATTGTGTTTTTTTTTTAAATTTGGCAACTTTCCAAAAATATTCAAACCATCTTATTAGTAAAGGCTTACGCTATTTAATATAATGTTATTTGCAGTTTTTTACATTTTTCGAAGTCTTTTAATGGTCTCATTTTCAACATCCAATACTATTCCAACATCTGTTCTTCCTGAACGATTCGGATTTTTCCAATATAAGTCAAACCCAAATAATAATAATTCCTTTTCAGATTCAATAATTGGTTTTTCAAATTTGACAATAAATTCTTTAGTATCATTTGGTTTAAAAATCATACAATATCTTGTGTTTCCGCATTCTCCATCCGATATTTCATATAGTTTTTTTCCATCAAGATTGGTTATCTCAGATGACCCAATAATTTCGCAATAACAACTTTTACTAAATAAAGGCTTTTCAGAAAAGAACTTTTCAGTTCCATTTGAAACTGAAAAATAGTTTGGAATAGGAATCATTAATTCCTTTTCAGAAGGATTGTTAATTCTAAAATTTAGAGTTAATAAATAACCATCTTTTTTAACAGGAACGGAGTAGTCATCTTCTTTAATAGAAAAAGCATTTTCAACTTTTTCAGTTTTTATTCCGCTCAATCTCATTTTTATCACATAATTACTCTTATTAAGATGATAACTTATTACTCCTAAAGAATCCATTGAATTAGGATATTCAATTTCGGTTACTTTCGTTATTTTCTTGTCGTTAGAATTACATTGAAAGAATAAAAAAGGTAGTAATAAAATCAGTAAAAATTTATAGGTATTGGTCTTTATTAACATTCTTCTAAATTCGATATTTATTGGTTTGGGTAAATTACATACAAAGTATAGATAACAGGAATTTTCATTTTTTTTACACCTAAATTCCTGTCTATAAATTCAATTAAAACTAAAAGAATTTTAACTAAGATCAAAGTAATCAGTAAGTTTTTTAATACTTTTTAGAGTTGTGAAGTAGTTTATTAAAAATCCAACGCTTCCACCGAAAATTCATGCTGTAATATTTCACGTAAAACGATTGGGTTTCCATTGCTGTAAAACATACAATTTCCGTGAGCTCCTTCTTGCGCAGACAAGTTATATACTTCTAAAATGGCTTTTGTTTGTCTCGCTGCGGCAATTCCCGAATCGATAATGGTGACGTGCTCAGGAAGCATGGTATTTAGTTTCGGAATTAAATACGGATAGTGACTGCAACCTAATACCAAATAATCAATATTGGCTGCTAACATGGGTTGCAAATATGTTTTCAATAGATTTTCCATTTCTGGAGATTCTATCTGTCCGTTTTCAATAAGTGGCACCAATCCTTCACCAACTTGTTCAATGATATGAACGCCGCTAGCGTGTAAATTTGTCGTTTTGTGAAATAATTCGCTAGAGAGTGTCCCTTTTGTAGCTAAAATTCCGATCGCTTTGGATTTCGTCTGTAAAGCGGCTGGTTTGATGGCAGGTTCAATTCCGATAAACGGAACATCATAGGTTTCTCGAAGCTGTTGAATGGCATTTGTGGTAGCGGTATTGCAAGCAACAACAATGAGTTTGCACTTTTTTTGAAGTAATAATTCGGTGTTTTTGATGCTGAGTTCTGTGATTTTTTGTTTCCCTTTTGCACCGTACGGCGCATTTTTGCTATCCGCAAGATAGATCGTGTTTTCGTGCGGCAACAATTTGTGAATTTCTCGCCAAATGGAAGTGCCGCCAACGCCAGAATCAAATATACCAATTGGGGAATTGTTCATGTTTGTAAAAATACTAAAAATTGAGAAGATATATTTTTTATTTTTTTTGGAAAATAGTGGGGAAACTCAAAAGTGTGGTAAAATAAAAAAACCGCCCAAAAGGCGGTTTTTTTATAGGATATATAAATTTTTATTATTTAATACCTAATTCTTTTTTAACAGCATCCATTAAGTTAGTTCCGTCAGCTAATAATAAGCCTGAACCTGGAGTTTCGTCCAATACATACGCAAATCCTTGCGCTCTTGCTACTTTTTGGATTGCAGCTAATGCTTTTTCTTGGATTGGCTTTGTTAAAGCGATATACTTGTCTTCAGCCGTTTTTTGAGCAGCAGCTTGTGCTTCTTGAATTCTAGCTTCTAATTCTGCTAATTCTTTTTTTCTGTTGTCGTTTTCTGTAGCAGTTTTTGTTGGAGCTTCGTTTGTATACTGCGTTAGTTTGTTTCTGTATTCAGTAACCGAAGCTTGAATGTCTGCCCCTAAAGATTGCTGTAATTTGTCAAATTCCGTTTTTGCAGTCTTCATCTCTGGCATTGCACTAATTAATTCTTGCGTGTTAATATGTGCAACTTTTGTTTGTGCGTTTGTAAAGCTTACAACTCCAAAAAATAGTATTGCAATAGCAATCAACTTCTTCATTTGTTTCATGATTTTCAATTATTTACTTTAAGTGTTATTTATTATTTGTTGTTAATTTCCGTTTTCAGCGCCTCCGCCAGTTTCTTTTTTTTCTTCGTCTTTTTTCTTTTTGTCTTCTTCTCGTTTCTTGCGTTTTTCTTCAGCAGCTTTCTTTTTTACTTCCCGCTCTTCGATCAGTTTTTTACGTCTTTCTTCGTATGCTTTCTTTTTAGCTTCTCGCTCTTCTTCACGTTTAAGTTTGCGTTCGTCTAATAATTTTTGACGTTCTTCTTTTTTTGTCTCAGCTTCTTCTTTCTTTTCGGCAATAGCGTCTTCACGTTCTTTTTTTCTTGCTTCTATTTCTGGATCTACTTCTTTTTCAGTATCCTCAAATTTAGATTTTTCGCTAGCTTCTTTTAGTTTTGCAGCTCTTCCTTCACGTTTGACTTCTCTGTTAATGGTTCTTAAAACCAAATCACTAATGTCAAATTTTTTCGAAGAGTACAGCATTACTACATCTGCTGATTTGTCAAAGACAAAATCGTATCTTTTTTTCTCAGCAATGTCTTGTACAGCAGTTAATACTTGATCTTGAATGGGTTTTACCATATTTTGGCGTTGTACCATCAAACTTCCATACGGACCAAAACGATCTTGTTGGTATGTTTGCAATTCTTGTTCCAAGATTTCAATTTCTTCTTCACGCTCGTCCACTAATTCTTTGGTAAGTAAAACACGTTCTGCACTTAGATTTTTTTTCATTTGATCTATCGTGTTTTGCTTTTTTTGAATTTCGCTTTTCCAGCGTTCTGCTTTTGCTTCTAATTGTGTGTTTGCTTCTTGATATGCTGTTACATTTTCTAAAATGTATTCCATATCAATATAGCCAACTCTTGCACCATTTACACGTTGTGCGTTCACGGTAGCGAATGTTAGAAGCATTGTTAATAAAAAAAGAACTTTAGTTTTCATATCTGTCGGTTTGTTAATAGAAAATATCGTGCCAAAATTTAAAATGGCTTAAAATTGCTGTCCGATGATGAAATGTGTTTCCCATCCATTTCGTTGTGTTGTTCCTGGAACTGGATCAAATCCGTATCCAAAATCAATACCTAATAATCCGAACGCAGGCATAAATATACGTAATCCTGCTCCAACTGAGCGATTTAACTCAAACGGACTGTATTCTTTAAACGAATTAAATGAGCCACCGGCTTCCATGAATGATAGTACATATATAGAGGCTGTTTGCTTCAAAGTAATCGGATAACGTAACTCTAACGAAAATTTATTGTAAATAGTACCTCCATCTATATCAGAAAGTGATTGATTTGGATATCCACGTAATGCAATGGCTTCTCTACCATCTAAACTGAAGTTCCCTAATCCGTCTCCACCAACGAAGAATCTTTCGAAAGGAATTACACCTCTATCGCTATTATACGCGCCTAAGAAACCAAAATTTGCTTCTGTTTTTAATACTAATTTGTCAGCAATATTTTGGTACCATGCACCTTTAAATTTAATTTTATAAAATTCTAACCATTTGAATTTTTCTTGATCTACTCTTCCTCTGTCCACGATAGAAACTTCGCCAGGCTCTAAGGTTGGTCCTAAGTTTGCAGGCTCTCCAGGTAAATTTCCGTTGGCATTTAAGAAATTTCCATTGGCATCTTTTAATTGATATTCTTCTTGATTTTCTAAGCCAGCATAGTCAACATTGTTAAACCATGAGTATGGTAACGAAAGTTTTGCCGTTACAGAGAATTCTGAACCAGACATTGGATAAATTGGGTTTGGTCCTGATGAATTTCTACTCAATGCAACCGTATACGAGAAGTTGTTTGAGTATCCATCACCAAATGTAAATAATCCAGTGTTGTAGTTTTGTAAGTTATAGTGTTGAAAACTTAATGCTTGTGATAATACGAAAAAGTCATCCGGTTCTGCTAATCGTTTTGCCAATCCAACAGATAATCCTGTAATTAAGAAACGTCTGTCTTTGTCTGCATTGTTCGTTTGTGGATTGAATAAAAATTGTACCGTGTGCGATAATGACGTGGTAAACTGTACTGGTTTTTTTCCGCCTAACCATGGTTCTGTAAACGAGAAGCTAAAGGTTTGGAAAAAACGACTGGCTTGCGCACGTAAGGCTAATTTTTGTCCATCTCCTGTCGGAAGCGGTTTGTAGGCGTCTCCATTAAATAAGTTACGGATAGAGAAGTTATTGAATGATAAACCAAGCGTTCCGATAAATCCACCACCACCGTAACCACCTTGGAGTTCTATTTGGCTTCCTCCACGTTCTGCTAAGCTGTATTCAACATCAACTGTTCCGCTATTTGGATCAGGATTTTTGATTTCTGGTTTGATTTGCTCCGCATCAAAGAAACCTAATTGTCCCAATTCACGAATGGTACGAATGATTTTATCTTTACTGTATAATTCTCCTGGTTTTGTTCTGATTTCACGATAGATTACGTGATCGTTTGTTTTTTCGTTTCCAACAACAGAAATATTATTAAAGTATGCAGGTTTTCCTTCAATGATACGAATCTCAAAGTTAATGGTATCATTTTTAGCAGAAACTTCAACTGGGTTGATGTTAGAGAATAAATATCCGTTGTTTTGATACAAGTTTGTCAAATCATCAGCATCAGGATCTGTTTCGTCCGCAATACGCTTTTCAAGTAAAACACCATTATAGGTATCTCCTTTTTTGATGCCTAATAAACGGTTTAAATCTCTATCCGTATATACTGCGTTTCCTAAGAAAGTGATGTCTCCGAAGTAATATTTTTTTCCTTCTTCTAAAGCAATATCTACATTTAAGGTATTGTCTTCGTTCCAGCTGATAGAATCTTTTATAATACGTGCATCACGATATCCATTTTCTTTATATTTTTCAATGATCGAATTTAGATCTTCTTTGTAGTCTTCAGGAATGAATTTTGACGCTTTGAAGATACGAAACACAAATTTTTCTTTTGTGTTTTTCATGGCTCTACGAAGTTTCTTGTCACTGAATTGTTCGTTTCCGCTGAAGTTTATATTTTTAATTTTTACCTTTTTACCACGATCAACATTCACCACTACTTTCATAGCATTTGTAGTGTTTTTTACGGTATCTAGTTTTGTAGAAATATCTACTTTGGTACGATAAAAACCTTGTTTTTTATACTTGTTTTCGATGTAGTTTTTAGTGTTGGCTAAGAAACTTTCGGTAATTTTCTTTCCTTTTTTAAGGTCTGTTTCTTTGATAACCGTTGCCGCTTTGTTTTCTTTTAAACCACGAACTTCCACATCAGATAGTGTAGGTAATTCTTGAATGTTTAATTCTAAGAAAACTTTGTTGCCATCTTCTATATGATCAATATAAAAGTTGATATCACTAAAGAGTTCTAATCCCCATAATTTTTTGATAACACCGCTAATTTCTTCACCTGGAATTAGGATTTCTTGTCCTTCACGTAATTGTGTGTAGGTTACAACAGTTTGTTCGTTGTAACTTTTTAATCCTGTAACTTTAATGCCGCCAATGATATATTTTTTTCCTTTATCAAAAGTAGTTTCTTGTGCATGTGTGGCGATACTGCAAAACAGTAATAATACTAGTAATAATGATTTTAGGTACTTTTTTTGCATTAAAATTCTAATTAATTTGTTCGCTTGTTTTTCCAAATCTTCGTTCTCTATTTTGATAATTAATCAACGCTTCGTATAAGTGCTCTTTACTAAAATCTGGCCATAAAACATTGGTGAAATATAGTTCAGCATACGCTATTTGCCATAATAAAAAATTACTTATACGATGCTCACCACTGGTGCGTATAAGTAAATCTACATCGGGTAAATTTTGCGTGTAAAGATGCTGATTAATAATTGATTCATCAATAGTTTCTACAGAAATTATATTATTTTTAACTTTCTCACAGATTTCTTTAACAGCATTTTTTATTTCTTCTCTTGAGCCATAGCTAAGTGCGAGTGTCAGTGTCATGTGTGTATTATTCTTCGTCTTTTCTATGACTTCAAATAACTCTTTTTTAGCCTTTTTTGGAAGCGTATCTAACTTTCCAATTGCTTGTAATTTGATATTGTTATTCAGTAACAATTCTAGTTCTTTTTTTAGGGAAGAAACTAGCAATCGCATGAGTGCATCTACTTCTAGTTTAGGGCGATTCCAGTTTTCCGTGGAGAATGCATAGAGTGTGAGATTTTTTATGCCCAATTTAGCACAGGCTTCTACAGTTTGTCGCACGGATTTTGTGCCACTTTCATGCCCAAATACACGAAGTTTTCCTTTTTGTTTTGCCCAGCGTCCATTTCCGTCCATGATGATGGCGAGATGCTGTGGCAAAAAGTCTTTCTGTATTTGTTCCTCTAAACTCATTCGTATTCATGCTTGTTATATTAATAACAATAGCAGGGTTTTTTTCCAAAAGTATAGGTTAGGGTCACACCCATAAACATATACCAATCATTACTATTTACGTTTCCGAACTTTAAATTATCGAAATCTTTTTTGTCTTTTACAGGATTACTTCCATCCAAATCATCTGTAAAGGTATATCGAGCACCAAGCTCAAAACCTAAGATTATTTTGTCAGATAGTGTTGCTTTGTATCCAATTGCCATTGGAATGGCGAATGAACTATCACTTCCATAAGGAATGATGTTTCCATCTTCCAAAAATAGGGTATCATAACTAAAATAGGAAATTCCGGTATATAAATAAGGTGCAGCTTGCGCATCTGTATCATGTAGATTGAAATCCCAAAAGGTAAATTCTATACCGACAGAGAGTTCTGTAATTGTATTTGTAAATTCCAATCCTCTTGCTAGTCTTGATGGATCATCTGAATTGATATCTTTTCCTTCCAACAGCGTTCGGATGATAGAAGCTCTAAAAGAATGTCTTGGGCTTCTATTCCATTTATAAATAGCTCCGTATGCTAAATGGTTTGGATTAATGTACTGAGTGGATCCTACGTCACCAATAAAATTACTGAACCCAACATACGCTCCAATTTCGTGGAGTTGCGCGTTTGTGGTTTGGGCTAAAGTAAAAGCAACCAATAGTATGACGAGTCTTTTCATAGGTGTTAAAAGTTTGCAAATATAGTATTCTCTTTTGTTATAGGCAATTGTAAAATCAACCTATGGCTCTTAAACATAATTTGCAGGATTTTATTGCTTTTAATTTCGTTTATCTTCTCCCCAAAGAAGTTTTTTTCGAAGTGTTTCTAAGAAACTTTGTCCTTCGAGTTCTACTAATTTTACAGTAAAAGGAGCTTTTTTAATGGTAATGATGCTGTTGATAGCTACGGTGGCGATTCGGGAATCTAATGAAATGAGGTGTTTGTCTTCACGACCAGAAACTTCTAATCGTATAGTGGTATGATCGGGGATTACTAACGGGCGTGCGTTTAAATTGTGAGGTGCTATGGGTGTTAATACAAAACTATTATTGTTGGGCATAATCACAGGACCGCCACAACTCAGCGAATATCCTGTGGAACCAGTTGGTGTAGCAACAATTAATCCGTCTGCCCAATATGAATTTAAATATTCACCATCCAAATGTGTTTTTACCGTAATCATGGAAGTGGTGTCTTTTCGGGCAACTGTGACTTCATTTAGTGCGAAATTCATCGAAACAATGTCTTCATTTGCCGGAGAAGTTTCAATTGCGATGACACTTCGTTCTTTTACAATAAATTCTTTACTGATAATTTTAGAAATCGCATCTTTAATTTCTTCTTTCTGAATGGTGGCTAAAAACCCAAGTCTTCCCGTATTGATGCCTAAGATCGGAATGTTTAAATCTTGTACCAACGTGATAGTTCTCAAAATAGTTCCATCACCACCAATACTAAAAAACAAATCAAAAGTATCGTCTAAATCGGCATACGAATCAAAGGTTTCATATTTTTTTGTGATCTTTAATTTGGAGGAGAAAATTCTGTAAAATTTCTTTTCTACAAAAATCTCTACACCAAATTGATGTAAATTATCGAGCAAGTAGGTAATGTACTCACCAGAATCTTGATGATAAAATTGACCGTAAATACCAACTTTCATAACTTAGATATTCAAGTATTTATTTAAGTATTCTGAACGTTCCTTTAAATTTTGGATATACGCATCTTCTTCAAACTCAGAGATGATATTATAATTGTAACGTCTGAATGATTGTACAATTTCATTCAATCCACTATTATTCAGTTTCAAAGTAACCTGTACAACATCATTTTCTATTTTAGAAATAAACGCGCCTAATAGTTTAGCGTTGTTTGATTCAACAATTTGACTGATTTCGCTAAAAGAATAATCTTTAATCCCTTTTTCAACCACCAAAACGCTTCCTGGTTCATGTAAAAAAGGCGTATCGTTAAAAATGCTAATAATATCATTCAACTCATAATAGCCTACATAATCATTTTTTTCATTTAAAATAGGCATCACATTCGATGAATTTTGCGCAAATGCTTCCAATACATCAATCCAATTGGTTTGAGCGCGCACAAAAAATTGCTCAAGAGCGTATCGATATTCATTAATGGGCTTGTCTGCATCAAAACAATGCGAATCTGTTTCTGAAAGGCAGCCTAAATACACGCCGTCTTGGGTAATAGGAATGTGAGAAAACGTCAACTGATTAAAGACCAATTGCGCTTCTTTTACCTTACTATTAACAGATAAAGGAGTCACATCATTTAAAATGTAGGAGGCAATATTCATAGAATAAAAGATTTATGAGCGCAAATTAATTAAAAATAACTACTTCTAAGCATAGCTAACTTTGTATTTTTGTACTCAGTTAAAAAATAAAACGCAATGACGACAAAACTCAGTGTGAACATAAATAAAATTGCCACTTTACGAAACTCCAGAGGTGGTGATGTCCCTAATTTAGTAAAATTTGCCACAGATGTGCAAAATTATGGAGCGCAAGGGATCACAATTCATCCACGACCAGATGAGCGCCACATTCGATATCAAGATGCACGCGATTTAAAACCAATAGTGCATACCGAATATAACATAGAAGGAAATCCTATCCAAAAATTTATGGATTTAGTTTTAGAAGTTAAGCCGACGCAAGTAACTCTAGTACCAGATTCCGTAGATGCAATTACTTCAAATGCAGGTTGGGATACCATCAAACACAAAGATTTTCTAACGGAAGTAATTAAAGAATTTAAAAACAACGGAATTCGCACGTCAATATTTGTCGATCCTGTAATTGCTATGATTGATGGCGCTAGAGCCGTAGGAACCGATCGGATAGAATTATACACAGAAGAATTTGCACATCAATACAGTTTAGGGAATGAAAAAGCAATTCAACCTTATGTTAATTGTGCAGTTCGTGCGAATGAATTAGGAATTGGTGTCAATGCAGGTCATGATTTAAGCTTGGAAAACATAGCGTTTTTTGCCAAAGAAATTCCAAACTTACTAGAAGTTTCTATCGGACATGCGTTGATTGCAGAATCTTTATATTTAGGAGTAGATAATGTAATAAACATGTATCTCAAAAAATTAAAAGGATGATTTTATTTTCAAACATCATAGGAACGGAAGGGAAACCATTGCTCATATTGCATGGTTTTTTAGGAATGTCCGATAACTGGAAAACGCTCGGAAAGAAATTTGCCAAGCAAGGATATCAAGTACATTTAATAGACCAACGAAATCACGGACGAAGTTTTCATTCGGATGAATTTAACTATGACGTTCTTGTGGACGATTTGAAACGGTATTGCGAACATCACAATTTAGATACAATTTCACTCATTGGACATTCTATGGGCGGAAAAACGGCGATGTTATTTGCAGTAAAACATCCAGAAATGTTAGAAAAATTGGTCATTGTAGACATCGGTCCTAAATTTTATCCAACACATCACGAACAAATATTAGCAGGTTTATCCGCCATTCAACAAGAAATGCTTGCCAGTAGAAGTGATGCGGAAGACATCATGAAAAAATTTGTGCCAGATTTCGGTACGCGTCAATTCTTACTTAAAAACTTATACTGGAAAAAAGATAAAACGCTAGGTTTACGCATCAATTTGGATGTCCTAATCGATAATGTAGAAGAAATAGGCGAAGCACTTTCGGGAAGTGCAACGTATGAAAAAGAGACACTTTTCTTAAAAGGCGACAAGTCAGAATACATTCAAGTTGGCGATGAAACATTAATTCATCAATACTTTCCTAAAGCCATCATTCAGCAAGTTTCAAATTCGGGCCATTGGCTACATGCGGAAAATCCTACGGAGTTTTTCGAAAAAACGCTTTTATTCCTAAATTCTTAAAAATCATTCTAAATTTACTATGAGTGCATAATAATTTCATGTAAATCTTGTGTTTATCATAATTTGTACTACTTTTGGGGTACTGATTTTACAAAAAATTAACCTTAAATCAACATTTTATAATTATGAAAAAACTTTTATTGGTATTGACCATCGCGTTTTCGGCTTCGGTGATGTATGCTGGAGGATATAGAGTCGGAGTACAAGGTCATAAGCAATTGGCTATGGGACATACTGGAGTTGCAGTTGTTACAAGTGCTGAATCAGCATTTTTTAATCCAGCAGGTTTAGTATACTTAGATGGAAAGTTAAATGTCTCTCTTGGAGCTGCCGTTGTACTTTCAAACACATCGTATCAAAATAGAGAGTTTGGGTACTCAGCAGAAGCTGACAATCCAGTAGGAACGCCTTTTTATGCGTATGGAGCTTACAAAATAAATGATTGGCTATCTGCCGGTATTGCAGTATATACACCTTATGGAAGTAGAGTAGAATGGCCAACGGATTGGGAAGGTTCACACTTAGTAAACAATATTGAATTGTCTGCTATTTTTGTACAACCTACCATTGCTATCAAAATAAGTGAAAAATTAAGTATTGGTGGTGGACCTATATATGTTTCAGGAGCGGTAAACTTTAACAGAAACCTATCAAGAAGTTTAACAGACGAAACTGGAGCACGTTCAAATGTAACCATTGATGCTTCTGGAATCAACGCTTGGGGATATTCTATTGGCGCTATGTTTCGTCCAACAGAAGATTTCAATATCGGATTTAACTATCGTTCAAAAATAGATATGAATGTTGAAAGAGGTGATGGAACCGCGGACTTCGAAAACTTACCAGCAGCTTTAGCATCTGGTTTTGCAGATGGAGACTTCACAGCATCTTTACCATTGCCAGCAGAATTAACATTTGGTGTGGCGTTTACACCAGCAGACAAATGGTTAGTAGCTATCGATTACACAAGAACATTTTGGGATGCTTATGAAGCATTAGATGTACAATTCTATAACTCAGCAGGACTATCTAGAAATCCTAGAGCTTACAAAAATGCCTCTATCTATAAAATTGGAGCACAATACGAAGCAACTCAAAAAGTAACGGTAAGAGCCGGATTTTACTTTGATGAATCACCAATTAGAGATGGATTTTTCGCACCAGAAACACCACGACCAGATTCAGTAAACTTCACCGCAGGATTTTCATATAACTTGAACAGTAAATGGGCAATTGATGCTTCTGTATTATATGTACATTCCAATGAAGTTCAAAACTCTTACGATTATTACACAGAAGCAGGACAGCCTTTGTCTTTTGGAGGAGAATATAAGTCGAATGCGCTTGTAGCAGGAATTGGAGTGTCGTACAAATTATAATATTAAAGCGTAAAAAAGATGAAAAACAACATAAAATATATAGCAGTATTAGCGTTAGGATTATTCGCTTGTGAGCCAGAATTTGATAATCCAATTGACCAAAGCGGAACATACTCAAGCGGATCAGCAGATTTTTCAACGTATGTTGCTGTCGGAAACTCACTAACGGCGGGTTACATGGACGGAACCGTTTATAAAAGCGGTCAGCAAAACTCATTTCCAAACATTATGGCGGAAAAATTCGCTTTTGCTGGTGGCGGTACATTTACACAACCATCGTATGATGATGACGTAAACGATGCTGGAGGATTCTTACTTAATGGAAATCCTTTATCGCAATTTGGCACACGTTTAGTATTAGACGCAAGTCAAGGACGTCCAGAACCTTTAAATGTTACTCCTACAATAGAAGTATCAAACTTACAAGCAAAAGCATATAACAACATGGGAGTTCCTGGAGCAAAATCATTCCACTTAGGGTTTCCTGGATATGGAAACATTGCAGGATTACCAAATGCAAATGCATACTTTATCAGACATGCAACATCACCAAATGCGACTGTAATAGAAGATGCAGTATCATTAAATCCAACATTCTTTACACTTTGGATAGGAAACAATGATATTCTATCGTACGCAACTTCTGGAGGCGTTGGTGTAGATCAAACTGGAAATCAAAATGTATTGTCCTATGGATTTAATGACATTACAGACCCAGGCGTATTTGCATTCACATACCAAGCTTTAGTAGATGCGTTAACAGCAAACGGCGCAAAAGGTGTTGTGGCTACCTTACCAGATGTAACTTCAATTCCGTATTTTACAACAGTTTCTTACAATCCAATTCCAATGGATGCAGGAACAGCGGCTTTTGTAAACAATGCGTACGCAACCTATAATGGCGGATTGCAATTTGCCGCAGGTAATGGTTTAATTACAGCGGAAGAAGCAGCACAACGTACAATATCGTTCTCAGCAGGTCAAAATCCTGTGGTGATCATTGATGAAGACTTAACAAACCTTACTGGATTTGGAATTCCAAGTTACAGAATGACAACCGTAAATGATTTACTCATATTGCCTTCTTCTAGATTTATTGGAACGTTAGCAAATCCGGCGGATCCAACATCTGTAAATGGAGTTGGTGTGCCTTTAGCTGATAACTGGGTATTAACGGCAACAGAAGTTGAAACGGTAAGAACGGCAAGAACAGCATACAACAACGCTATTGTGTCTATTGCAGCAGCAAATGACCTAGCCGTTGCTGACATGGCAACAAAACTAGAAGAATTAGTATCTGGTTTGCGTACAACAGACGGACAAATTTACACGAACAATTACTTTAATGGTACGTCAAACTCAATATCTACAGTAGTATTCTCTTTAGATGGGGTACATCCAAATGCAAGAGGTTATGCAATAGTAGCGGATGAATTCATTAGAGTTATCAATGAAAAATATGGTGCAAATGTACCAAGAGTAACTGCTGGATATTACCCAGGTGTTACGGTAGTTCCAACGAACTAACTTACAAAAACATTCATTCAAAAGGTGCTGAGAAATCAGTGCCTTTTTTTGTGCTTTCAAAATAAAAAGAAAGTATATAATGCTGTAAAATCATAAAACAAGCAGAATTTACTTCAAAATTTCTGTAATTGCAGCAAAAATAAACTGATATACAATTGATTAAATAACTTGATTGGTTTTTAAAAAAAACGTACTTTTGCACACCAATTTTCATATTACACAAGCAAAGATGAATATAACAAAAGAAAATATAGACGATTTAAACGCCGTTGTTACTGTAGAAATCAACAAAGAAGACTATAACGACAAAGTGACAAAAATCTTAATAGACTACAAGAAAACTGCTAATATTCCAGGATTTAGAAAAGGGCATGTGCCAATGGGATTAGTGAAAAAACAATATGGAAAAGCAGTACTTGTAGATGAGGTTAACAAACTTTTACAAGAAAACTTAAACAAGTATTTAGTAGAAGAAAAACTAGACATCCTTGGAAATCCGTTACCGAGAATGCAAGAAGAGTTCGATTGGGACGCTGAAAACTTCTCTTTTCAATTTGAATTAGGATTAGCTCCAACCTTTGAAGTCAACCTAAAAAAGAATGAAATTACGCAATATGATATTGTTGCCGATGATAAAATGATCGACGGTCAAGTTGAAAACATCCAAAAACAATACGGAAAACTAATCAGTCAAGATGAAGTTACCGAAGCATCTGAAGTTACCGGAATTTTCACCAATGAAGAAAAAGAAATTGAAAATAACGTTACATTCAGTTTAGATAAAATCAAAGGGAAAAAGAATCTTGATAAATTTGTAGGTGCTAAAGTTGGTGATACCATTACCTTAAACACAAAAGGCTTATTCAATGACGATCATGATTTAATGAAATTCTTAAAAGTTTCACACGATGATGTACACGATTTAGACATTGAAGTATCGTTCAAAATCAACGAAGCAAACAAAAGAGAATTAGCAGAATTGAACCAAGAATTGTTCGATAAATTATTTGGAGAAGGAAATGTGAGTAGCTTAGAAGAAGTAAAAGCAAAGATCAAAGAAGACGCTGAAAGACAATTTTTGCAACAATCAGATCAACGTTTACTAAATGATGTTACGGAAGAACTCATCGAAAACACAAAATTTGATTTGCCAGCAGGTTTCCTTAAAAAGTGGATTCAATCAGCAGGAGAAGAAGAATTAACAGCGGAGCAAGCAGAAGAAGAATACACAAAATCTGAAAAAGGATTGCGTTATCAACTCATTCAAGATCGTTTAATCAAAGAAAACGAAGTACAAGTTCAATTTGAAGACTTGAAAGAATTCGCAAAGCAAATGATTAAAGTTCAAATGGCTCAATTTGGTCAAATGAATCCTTCAGATCAGGAGTTAGAAGACATCGCAGCAAGAATCTTATCAAACCAAGATGAAGTGCGTAGATTAACAGATCAGTTGCTAAGTCAAAAACTATTAGAACTGTTCAAAGAAAAGGCAAACCTTAAAAAGAAAGAAGTGACTTACGAAAACTTCGTTAAAGAAGTTTACGGAGACAGTCATTAAAAAATAAAATACTTATATTTAAGGCGTTAAAATGATAATTTTTAACGCCTTTTTTAATCAAAAAACAGAAAGACACAGATGAACTATAAAAAAGAATTTCACAAGTACGCAACTAAACATCACGGTATCAGCAACATGTACTATGATAAAATTGTAAGTCGCATGTCGCCTTCCATTACAAATCCAATAGGAATGACTCCATATATTATAGAAGAACGCCAAATGAATGTAGCTCAAATGGACGTATTTTCTCGATTAATGATGGATAGAATCCTTTTTTTAGGAACAGGAATCGACGACCAAGTAGCAAACATTGTCCAAGCACAATTATTATTCATGGCAAGCGTAGATTCAAAAAAAGATATAAAGATGTATATCAATTCCCCAGGAGGTAGTGTATATGCTGGCTTAGGAATTTATGATACAATGCAAATAGTTACACCAGATATTGAAACAATTTGTACAGGTATGGCAGCTTCTATGGGTGCGGTTTTATTATGTGCTGGTCAAGCTGGAAAACGCTCTGGTTTACCACACTCAAGAGTCATGATTCATCAGCCACTTGGCGGTGCACAAGGTCAAGCGAGTGACATTGAAATCACGGCTAGAGAAATCTTAATATTAAAAGAAGAATTATACAATATCATTTCCAAGCACTCTGGACAATCTTACGAAAAAGTCTACAATGACTCTGATAGAGATTATTGGATGAAAGCTGACAGAGCAAAAGAATACGGAATGATAGACGAAATACTTGTAAGAGAGTAATCTGTACAAGTCAATAAAAAGGAATAATGGCGAAAGAAGAATTAGAATGTTCATTCTGTGGGAGAAAAAAACCTGAAACCAATTTACTAATTGCAGGTTTAGATGCACACATCTGTGATAGATGTATTGAGCAAGCCCACGGTATTGTACTAGAAGAATCAAAACAGTCAAATAATGACGAATTATCGTCTGAATTGGTCCTTCGCAAACCAAAACAAATCAAAGCATTTTTGGACGAATTTATCATCGGACAAGAAGCTACCAAAAAAGTAATGTCGGTTGCCGTGTACAATCACTACAAACGATTATTACAACCACCAACAAATGATGATATTGAAATACAAAAAAGTAACATCATCATGGTTGGACAAACAGGAACTGGAAAAACATTAATGGCAAAAACCATTGCTAAAATGTTAAATGTTCCGTTGGCGATTGTAGATGCAACAGTACTCACAGAAGCTGGTTATGTTGGAGAAGATGTAGAAAGTATTCTAACACGTTTATTACAAGCGGCAGATTACAACTTGGAAAAAGCAGAACGCGGTATTGTTTTCATTGACGAAATCGACAAAATTGCACGTAAAAGTGACAATCCGTCGATAACGCGTGACGTTTCTGGAGAAGGTGTGCAGCAAGCACTATTAAAACTCTTAGAAGGAACTGTTGTAAATGTTCCGCCAAAAGGTGGACGTAAACATCCCGATCAAAAATTCATCGAAGTGAACACAGAAAATATCTTGTTCATTGCTGGTGGGGCTTTTGATGGCATTGAAAGACATATAACCCGCAGATTGAATATGACGGCTATAGGGTACAAATCAATAAAGGATGAAGATGGAATAGACAAAGACAATCTATTACAATACATCATTCCAAAAGACTTAAAAGATTTTGGGTTAATTCCAGAAATTATTGGTCGTTTGCCAGTGTTGACGTATATGGATCCGTTGGATGCAAAAACACTCAGAGCCATCTTAACAGAACCTAAAAACGCAATCATCAAACAATACAAAAAGTTATTCGCTATGGATAACATTGAATTTGATGTAACAGAAGGCGCATTAGAATTCATTGTTGAAAAAGCAATAGAATACAAACTAGGCGCACGTGGATTACGTTCTTTATGTGAAACTATCTTAACAGATGCAATGTTTGACATGCCAGGTTCTGACGAAAAAGAACTAAAAATCACGAAGATGTACGCGGAGAAAAAAATATCGAAACTAGTCATCAAAAAATTAAAAGCAGTATCCTAAACTTTCATTAGATAATGCAAATCAAAAATTTTTATATCCAATCAATATCGAAACAGTTATTGATTGGATTTTTTATTGGTCTTTGGTTATTTCTATTTCTCTACTTTGTAGAACCTTTTGACATGTATCAATTGCGTCCAAGCGAACGAAGTTTTGCCGCATTCGGATACAGTTTGGTTGGAGTGTTAACATACATTATCATCATTCCGATACAACGAATACTGTACAATTTTGGGCAATCATGGAGTTTGGGCAAAGAAATTCTATTGCTCGTTTCGTTACTGCTTATCTCTGGCATCACAAGCTTTCTATTCTTTAAATTCATACTATTACCAAACGAACCCAATACGTATGACTTTGGCTTCTTCTTCTCGCAACGTGTATTTCCAACGGTTTTACTCATATTACCAATGATGATTTTTTTAAGATGGATGTTTGGTGATAAAACGCATACAGAAACCATTTCGGTTGAACCGAAAGAAACCACCATTGTCATCAAAGGGGAAAACAAAGCAGAAGTATTACACTTAAAAGAAGCCGAATTGGTGTTTATAGAATCAGCAAACAACTATGTAAAAGTGCATTACTTATTACAAAACACGCTTCACAACGAACTCTTTCGGAACAAAATATCGGTCTTGCAAAAAGAATTTCCGTTCTTGCTCCAAACACATCGTTCCTTTCTCATCAATCCGAGACACTTTTTAGAATGGAAACGAGCATCATCACAAACAATGCTGATCTTAAAACCAAACGTTACTGAAATTCCCGTCTCAAAAACGTACAAAAAAGCATTGCTGGAAAAATTCGTTAATCCCGCAGAATAATACATTCGCCAAAGCGAAAAAATTCCACCACTCAAACTGATTCGTTCGCCACAAATAGTTGTAAACACTCAGGAAAAGTCAGAATATTGAACTGTCAAACACAAACAAACAGTTCATTATGAAAAAGTCAATATTCAAAGTATTCGCCCTTACATTCATCATTATTACCGCCTTCTATTGCGAAAGTTGCACCATGATATACCGAACAGTTCGCCACGGTCAGGCAGACATTACCGATAACGAATGGCAACCTAATGTCACCGTAGCCAAAGGAACAAATGATTTCATATTTGCCGCAAAAACAGACACGGAATTAGCTTCGTTTTTAGATGAAGCCTTAGAAGGAACTCATACAAATGCGTTTATGGTCATCAGAAACGATACCATTATCTATGAAAAATATTATAATGAATACAATGAAAACTCGCTCTTAACGTCTTTTTCGGTGGCGAAGTCGTATGTGTCCGCTTTAATAGGCATTGCACAGGAAGAAGGTTTGCTGAACGAAAACGAGCCAATTACCACCTATTTGCCTGAGTTATTAAAACAAGACAAAGACTTTGCAAACATTACGGTAAAACATTTACTGAACATGCAAAGCGGTATCAAATTTGACGAATATCCGCGCATCAATCCATTTACAGGAATGGCACGATTATACTACGGAACCAACATTCGCTCCAAAATAACGCATGGAATGAAAATCGCCGAAGCGCCAGGACGTTTCAATTACAGAAGTATTGACACACAAGTATTAGGCGTGATCTTAGAACGAGTGACGAACATGCCTTTAGAAGAATATCTATCTGAAAAAATATGGAAACCGCTTGGAATGAAATCAGATGCCACGTGGACAGTTGATAGCGAACGTAACAAAATGGTGAAAGCCTTCTGTTGTTTAAACGCTACGGCGGAAGATTTTGCAAAATTTGGACGTTTATACTTAAACGATGGAAACTACAATGGTGTACAAATTGTACCAAAAGCGTGGGTTGAAAAAACGAATAGTGGGAAAAAAATCAGAAATCATTCAGGATACAAAAACAAATGGTGGACAAGTTCGCACTATGAAATATTTGATACGGCGGAAGAAGGAAAAGCGTATGCTGAAGCGAATGGAAAACAATACCTAAGTTCAAAACAACTCAAAAGCGGTAAATATGTATCATACTTCCAAGGAGATGATTACAATGCGTTGGGAATTCTTGGGCAACACGTCTATGTAAACCCAACGGAAAATCTTATTGTAGTTCGCTTAGGCGATTCGTGGCGACACCACAAGTTCTACTTATCTGAATTAATATATACCTACGTCGGAAATGGGCGGTACAAAAAGATGTTAAAGTAAAATAGAACAGCAGTAAAGTAGTTTCTTAAAACAAAATTCGCCGATCTTTTTCTTTACAAAAAGTAGGTAAAAACAAAACTTAAAAGGCAACATTCAAAAAATATACAGAAGTCTGTAAATTAAAGATTACACACTTAAAAAGTAAAGAATGAATTTAACTATTTTTTAATGTAATTAATGAATATTTTTAGCTGTTATTGCGTATCATAAAGATAAGTTTGTACATTTACTATATTTTTAACTAACAACTAATCAAATTTTTATGAAAAAAACTACATTTAAAATTTTCATGATTATGTTTTTGTTTGGTACCTATTTTGGTATCTCACAAACATTAAATCAGAATGCATCTTGGCCTAATCCGAGTTGGGCACTTACAGGAACATACAATACAGATCCATTAGCTCTTGAAGCTGACCCTACAGTTTCTGCAAATTTTGCATTTGACGATGATGATGCAGGAAATGGAAGTGATGATAGCATAGCTGCTGAATCACCCGTAATCGATTTGACTGCTGCTCATACAGCTGGAGAAACGTGGATTACAATATCTGGAAACTTTGTTTACAATTACAACACGGATGATATTTTACAATTTGAATACTGGGATGCAGATGCTATGACTTGGAATATAATTGGTCTTCCTTTTAATGCCGATACTCCAACACCTCCAACGAACAATTTCTGTTCAGGAACGCAAGCGGCATATACAACAGATGTCCTCAATATTGCAGGATTTACACCTACTCAACTATCAGGATTCAGATATAGAATTTATTTTGATGATTTAGTAGGTGGCGCAGGTTTCGAATGGGGATTTTGCTTTGATTCTCCAACAATCACCTCAGCAACACCACCATCATGTCCAGATCCATCTATATTAGCGGTAGCTAACATTACAGATACAACAGCAGATTTGTCATGGATAGAAAACGGATCAGCAACGGCATGGGACATTGAAATTGTACCAACAGGAACACCACCAACAGGAACTGCAACCGCAACAGGCGTTTCAAATCCTTATACTGTAACTGGTCTTACAGAAAATACAGAATATGACTATTATGTAAGAGCTAACTGTGGTGTGGATGGAACTTCCACATGGATTGGACCTTTAACATTCAGAACAGCTTGTGCAGCTATTGCAGCACCATATACAGAAAACTTTGAAACATTTACTACTGCTACATCTGCGTTTTTGTCTGAAAACTGTTGGACAGGTACAGGTGGAGCGTATTATTGGGAATCAGCTCCAGGTACAGATATTGGTTCAACAGGAACAGGACCAGCCCCTTCAATTACCACAGGAAATTATTTCTACATAGAAGCATCAGGCGGTACTACTGGTAATACAACAGATTTAATATCTCCATTAGTAAACTTGTCGGGTCTTACTGCTCCAGCATTAACATTCAACTATCACATGTTTGGCGCACAAATAGGAACGTTAGAGGTCTTAGTGAATGGAACAACAAGTGTATGGTCATTATCAGGACAACAACAAGCATCTGAGACAACTCCTTGGGAATTAGCGGTAGTAGACTTAGCAGCGTATGCAGGTCAAACAATCTCCATTACATTCAGAGGAACGAGTGCAGGAACTTATGAAGGAGATATCTCAATTGACAATGTATCATTTACCGAAATGCCATCTTGTGCTGCACCAAATGCACTAACAGCAACAAACATTGATGGTTTCACTGCTGATTTAGGTTGGACTGAAAATGGAACAGCAACTTCATGGAATATAGAAATTGTTGACCTAACTGCTGGTGGAACAGCTACAGGAACACCAACAGCATCAGGCGTTACAAATCCATACAATGCTACAGGATTAACACCTTCTAATAATTACGAATTTTATGTGCAGGCAGATTGTGGAGTAGATGGAACCTCTGCATGGGTTGGACCATTTACATTTTCAACAACCGTTGCTTGTCCAGTACCTTCAGCATTAAACGTTACGAATGTATTAACCACTTCTGCGGATCTTGGATGGACTGCTGGAGGATCAGAAACATTATGGGATATTGAATTAGTAGACATTACAGCTGGTGGAACGGCAACAGGAACACCAACTGCTTCTGGCGTTGCAAACCCATACAATGCTACTGGATTAACAGATGATAATGCCTATGTATTTTATGTAAGGGCTGACTGTGAAGCGAATGGAGCTTCTACTTGGGCTGGACCATTTGCTTTTAGAACAGCATGTTTAGCAATTGTAGCACCGTACACTGAAGATTTTGAAACATTTACAACTGCTGGATCTGCATTTTCATCTCAAAACTGTTGGACAGGTTCAGGTGGAGCGTATTATTGGGAATCAGCTCCAGGTACGGATGTTGGTTCAGGAGGAACAGGACCATCTCCTACAATTACCACAGGAAATTATTTCTACACAGAAGCTTCAGCAGGAGTGACTGGTAATACAACAGATTTAGTATCTCCATTAGTAGATTTATCAGGTCTTACAGCACCAGCAATAACGTTTAACTACCACATGTTTGGTGGGCAAATAGGAACGTTAGAGGTCTTAGTAAATGGAACAACAAGTGTATGGTCATTATCAGGACAACAACAAGCATCTGAGACAACTCCTTGGGAATTAGCGGTCGTAGACTTAGCAGCGTATGCAGGTCAAACGATATCTGTTACCTTTAGAGCCACAAGTGCAGGTACATTTGAAGGAGACATCGCTATTGATAATGTATCTTTTGTAGAATTACCAGCATGTCCAACACCAAATGCTTTAACTGTAACAAATATTACAGATACAACAGCTGATTTAGGATGGACAGAAAACGGAACGGCAACTGTATGGGACATAGAAATTGTTGACGTAACAGCAGGTGGAACCGCTACAGGAACACCAACAGTATCTGGCGTTACAAATCCATACACAGCAATGGGACTAACACAGAATAATAACTACTCTTTTTATGTAAGAACTGATTGTGGTGGTGCAACATTCTCTGCTTGGGCAGGACCATTTGCATTCAGTACATTAGAAACATGTCCGGCGCCTACTGCATTAACTGCTACCGCTATTACAGAAACAACGGCTGACTTAGGTTGGACAGAAAACGGAGTAGCTACTTCATGGAATATTGAATTAGTAGATGTTACCGCAGGCGGAACCGCTACAGGAACACCAACAGCTTCTGGCGTAACAAACCCTTACAGTGCTACTGGTTTAGTAGGGGATAATGCCTATCAGTTTTATGTACAAGCAGATTGTGGAGTAGATGGAACATCAGCTTGGGCAGGACCATTTACATTTACTACACCGTATGTAGCAGTACCACCAGATTGTACAAATGCAACATTCCTAGATTCAGGTGGCGCTTCAGGTGCTTATTCAACAAACGCAAATATTACTTATAGCATTTGCCCTGACATGGCTGGTGATGCAGTAACAGTAGAGTTTACGTCATTTTCAACTGAAAATAACGGAGCAGCAGCTTGTTATGATGGATTAACAATTCATGATGGAGCAGATGCTACGGCAACAACAATTGATCCTCCAGGAGGTGGAACCATTTGGTGTTGGGATGAAGTTGATATGCCAGCAGAAGGAACAGGTGATTTAGAAGGTATGATGATTACTTCTACGGATCCTTCAGGATGTTTAACATTTGTATTTACTTCTGATGGAAGTGTAAACAGAGCAGGATGGGAAGCAATTGTAACGTGTAATCCACTGTCTACGATATCTTTCGAAAATGGACGTGCATTTACATTCTATCCAAACCCAGTGGAAAACAAATTAACATTGGTAGCAGGAAAAAGAATTGAAAATGTAACAATTCACAACATCTTAGGAGCACAAGTATTAACAACAACTCCTAACAGCTTAACAAAAGAAATCGATACTTCTTCACTAACAGCAGGAACGTACTTTGTACAAGTAACTGTAGAAGGTGTAACGGATACGGTTAAGATTATCAAGCAATAATCAATCTTCACATATCAAAAATAAAAGCCACCAATTTGGTGGCTTTTTTTATGCGGTTTAGTTGTGTAACAAACACAAACTTTTCATAATTCCTTTTTGTTAATAAATCCTATTTCATATTATACCATTTATAGTTTGAATTTACTGTAAAAGAAAATAATAATTTTTTTCTTTATTCAAGCTAAAAAATTAAAGCATAGCCATCGCTACGGTTTCTTTTTTTAGTGAAGAAGAATGGAAAAAAGGGTGTTTTATTCCAGTAAATTCAAATGGTAAATGGTATTACCTCTAAAGTATCTTCTCAGCAATAATCATCATGTTTCTCCTGTGAAAATAACTTTTTCATCAAGAGAAACTATCGTTGTTCACGTTAGAGTTTATATTTTTAATACATATCAAAATAAACTTTAATACGTATTAAAAATAAGTTTAATACGTATTAAAATAAATTATCATAGGTATTAAAAGATTAAAAGTACCTGACAACTTCAGAAGAAGTAAAGCAAGGTTGTCAACAGAGTTCCTATTATAAAAGACAATGGTAGGCTTGCTAGATCACCAAAACGCCTACAAGTGTATTTTGATTCTTCAAAAAAAGACTTTCTTGTCTCAGAAGTAGCACTTTTATTATTTGGGAGTCATACAGAATAAGAGAATCACTTAATCTCGATACAAAATTCTTCCAGAATAGCTTCGCTAGGTAGTTGAAATCAAAATATATTTTGATTTCAGATAATACTCGATTTGACGTAATTCTAATTCAAAAAACGTCAATTCGAGTATTTTTTGATAAAAAAATGTATCGAGAATAGTTTTTTGAAGTATTAAAAACTTATCTCGAACTCACGTTAGTTATTGTTACTGATGGAAAAAACAAGAATCAATTAGTTAGAATGGTATTGGAAAATCACAATAATTTAAGAGCGATCTATTTAAAACGAAGCTTTTCAAGTAAGCATTAAAAACAGAATAAAAAGAAGCTGTTTGTTACTTTGTAAATGGTAGTCAACGTAGCTTATTTTCAAATATTTTGAGGCATTCTTATTATGAAATGTTAACGGTGATCACTACGGCTAATATTAAAATAGCCAAAATAGCGGCGATGACGTAAAAAGCAACTTTCGTTTTGGTATTTTTTTGAAAAATAAAATTTGTATTACTATTCTCTTCCTCTTTTATAAAATCAAAATTTTCTTGTCCTTGTTTCATAATATGTAGTTTTTTAAGATTATTAATTTATTCACAACAAAGATATCTTCATCTAGTTGATTCCTTTAACGGATATGATTTTAGTATTAACTCAAATACATTAGGGTTTTATAAATGCTTGAAAAAGTAGTAGGAAAGTCGTTTTATAGGACTGATTTTCGGATGGTTAAACAATATAAATTGCTAACTGACGAAAAAAAGTAGTATAATTGTTAACAACAATAACTATTGACAACTAAAACAATATCATGAAAAAACGCATACTTTTCTTAGGACTCTTTGTCTGTTTTGCACTTTCAACACAAGCCCAAACCGAGATAAAAGCAGATGTTTGGTATGAACTTTCAGATGGAGTAAACAATCGTAAACTAGGAAACAACGGCGACAAAACGAAAGGAGCTGTAATGGTGGTCAAGAATATGACGCTAACTGGTGGTCACTGGAAATTTATTCCACAACAAAACGGATTGTATAAAATACAAAACAGAGATTCTAATATGTTTTTAGCAACTTTTGGGATGAGAGAAAGAGGTTCTAAAATACGACAAACAGACGTAACTGGCGATGGCGCACTTTGGAGAGTTATCCAATTGCAAGGCGGACGTATACTGATACAAAACAATGCTTCTTTACTATTCTTAGGAACTATTAGTGATGAAAATAAAGCAGATTTAGTACAAATGGGCACACTAGGTGTTCGAATTACGTGGTCTATAAATGAAGTAAATACAGAAAATAAATTTCCTATAAATATCAATGGCAATGCCTTCAAACCAAGAAGAGGCGGAAGAGTTGTGAAAGCTTTTGTAAGTCATACAAATCAAATCACCGTAGAAGGTCTAAGACCAAGAAATGGAGAACGTATTTATTTTTTCCCGCAACGACTAGCTCAGGCAGATCCAGAAGGACTTTCTTTTGATCCCGATAATCCACCAATCTGTGGAGAAGTGTTTTTGATACGAAGAGTATTGCCAAACATTACCTTGAACAAACCCATGCCAAACATGCGAAACAAAAAAAATCAAAAATTTATGTTTATGGTAGAAATTTTCTAAAGCAGAACTCATCTTGACTTTCAATGTTTAACCGAAAATGAGTAGAAATTTGTTCAGATGCGGCACTTTTTGAAAGTCATAGCAGCGATACGACTCAAAAAAGTAACAAAATATGGGCGAATTTCTACCATTTTTTAGGAAATAGAGAAAGTCAAGATGAGTTCGTAGCTTAAATCTTAAACTTAACACCCGTTCTCAAATAAATTTTTGCATCCGAATCTAACGAAAAAATAGAATTTCTGCCTTTATCTCGAAGTTCATCATTAATGGAAAGAATATAAGCAGCACGCGCATAAAACTGTAAGTGTTCTGTGAAATGAAATTCGTATTGAAGACCTGATAAAATTAAAGATAAATTAATTGTATTAGCGGCTTCTCCATCAATAATAGGAACTTCACGTTGCAAATTGGACGTAAAACCATCGAGTTGTGCAAACGCTTTTAATCGATGTTTCTCAGAAAAATAATGCTGTAAATTTGTTTTCGGAATCCCTAAATTATACGACCATTTTGGATCAAATTTTCTAAAATAACTAATAAAAGGCAACGGAAAATTAAATCCGGAATTTCCTGAATACGTAACTCCTAAAACTAATTTTTGCGCTTTTCCATAATACTCTTTTCCAGTTTTAATAAACACCACCGTTCCCGAAAGCACAACATCTTCAAGACTTAATGCATCTGCGGCTAAATTGGTGCTAAAACCAGGTTTAAACTGAACGCCCAAGCGCCAAGTATCATTCAAAGGTGTTGTGTAGCCAAAATTAAAATCGAGCAATTGAAAATCATTCAAATCACGAGTATCAAAAGGAAATTCACGATTTGATCGCAAGTGAATATTGCTATAATCGATTCCTAAAAACAAATACGTACCTTCTTTTTTTAATTTAATAGGATAATTAAACAATCCACGAAGGCGTGAATATTCTACATCCGATTTTACAGTTGGAATATACGTATAATCAATACCTGCCAAATCGCTCAATTGTGCATTCGCAAAAGTTGAGTATAAAAGAAGGATAAGAAAAATACGGATAAAAGAGTGCATTTAATAAGATGTTTTAGTGAATGAAAATATAATATAAAGGAATGTAATTTAGTGTAAAAATGTTTTTTTGAGTTGATATAATTCTAAAAAAAACACAAAAAAGTAACAAAGCGATATCGAAGTAAGATATCGCTTTGTGGATATAATAAGTTGTATTTATTAAAACTGATATCTAATACTTAAAGCAATGTCAAAGTCCAAATCATCGCTATATGAATCATCAAAACCAAGTTCTGGACGAACGTCTAATGAGATTAATAACGGAATTTCAAAATCATATTCAATACCTACATTACCAGCAACCAATGCAAATGATCCGCTTCCTCCAGGAGTATCATACGATCCAACGCCAGCACCAGCACCTAAATACCAGTTAAAACGACCATCTAATTTGTTTACCCATTGGTACAATCCGACTAATTTAAAAGCATCTACATTATCTCTGCTTCTAAATCCTAAATCGAATTCTAAACGATTATTTTGGTTTAAATGTCTTTGATACGAAATTTCAGCACCAAATCCGTCATTATCTCCAAATCGTAATCCAATTGCATTTTTAGAAATATCTTGTGCATTCATTGAAGTTGCTAGTGCTAAAAAGCCTATTGCCAAAAGTGTTTTAATAGTGTTCATATTTTTTAAGTATTTAAATTATAAAAACAAATGTAGCAGATATTCTGTAATATGCTTAACTTAAATACTATATTTATTAACTCATATAAATTTTAGAATATACAATTAAAGCGATACAACTTTTCTTAACTTTGATTTGTATTTCTAGAAAAATTATAATTAAATTTCTAGTTGGTTTAGTACTTGTAATGCCTATGAAAACAATTCTTATAACAGCTGAAGATACTGCTGGAACAGTACAGCAAATTCAGGGAGCTATTGGTGGTAAAATTATTGAGAGATGGGGAGAACATATTCTTGAAGTAGATACTGAAATAGCAAAAGGAAGCATACACTTTATTACGTTTGAATGGGGCGGAAGTATATTAGAATATAATATTACGTTTTTTGAAGAAATAGAATTAATCATGGATGCTTCTGAATACAATCCGATACATTTTACCTATTGTTTAAAAGGATATTGCGAGCATCGCTTTCATGACGAAAAAGAACGAAGAGTCTTAGAAGAATTACAACCTTGTATCATTACTTCCAAAAGTGGCGGTTATAATCATGGATATTTTCCAAAAGGAATTTATTTGCATATCAATGTAGTGCAAATAAATAGAGTGAAGTTTTTGCGAAAACGCCTTAATGACGCATCAATCTTGAATAAAAAATTATACAAAGTATTTCACGATTCGTATCATGAAAATCGATTTGTGTATTTAGGAACGTACAGTCTGAAATTAGCGGAATTGGTAGATGCTTTAAATCATATTGAGCAAAAAGGAATGATCCGAATCATGCTTGTAGAAGGAATTGTATACCAAATTTTGTCTTTGCACATGATTCAACATGATAAAGATGTGAAAACAAAACAAACAGCGGCACCTATTTTATTAGAAGAATTAGAAGTTGTAAAAGAAATTGCCTCAGCCATTTCGGAAGAAGTTTCCAAAGAATATACATTGGAACAATTAGCTGAAGAAAGTGGATTAACGCAAGCCAAACTACAAGATGGTTTCAAACATTTATATGCCAGAACCGTTACAGAGTACATACGACATGTGCGATTGGAAAAAGCAAGAGATTTAATAAATGATGAAGAGAACAATTTAAATATTTCTCAAATTGTATACACGATCGGGTTGAGTAGTCGAAGTTATTTTTCCAAAATATTCAAACATAAATATGGCATCAGTCCTAGTGAATTTTTGAAAAACAAACAAAACGCAAAAATTACAGCGCATTAAATTCAAAAGATTAAGAAGCAATTTTCTGAATTTTAAATTTCGTTAAATAAGGTTTAGAAATAATATATTGCACATCTTCGGTAGCTGTTTGCGGATTGAGCCACATGTTTTTAAACAGTGAAGGAATCTCCAATGGCATATAATTATATAGATTATTTTCGGAAGACAGCAAATCGTTCACTTCAGTATTAATTACGGTACACGTAACAAAGCCATCTTCTAAAATATTATAAATTCCGGCAAGTGTAAAAGGTTTTCTATTCTCTTTTTCTACGAGATACGTTTCAATTTCTGTATCTACAATATGATGCATGTAAAATCCGGTGACTAAAATTAAACAACGTCTTTTTTCCAGCGCTTCTTTATAAAGTATATTTTTCGAAATTTCGTCTTTATTGGTATGCAAAGTAGTTTTTAACTTTTGAAACTTTCGCCAATCTCCTTGAAAATCTTGCGGCAAAATTCCCCAAATACCTTCTGTAATATAATTAGGTTCGTGCATCGTAATAACCGCAACAGATTGTTCTTTCAATCCGTCAATAACCAAGCGCGTCTTATAAATATTAGGATACTTTATAGAAAGTCCAAAAGTAAGTTCAAGGGAAGTTTTACTGGCGGTATTTGATAATTTATAATTCATATTTCGTGTAATTTATAGCATATAATTGTGTTGCTCGTTCATATTTCTTTTTCTCAACTCAAAAGTAACATCATTCTTATAATAGTATTAACGCATTTGCAATTCGTATTGACGCATTTCGTCTAAAATCAACCTAAAAACCCATTAAAATACGGGTCATATCACTCTAATTTCACAAAGTTTCACCAACATTTCTATCAAATGAGTCAACATTAAAATTGATGTAGCAAAGCCGTATATCAATGTCGCCATACATTTGTAACATACAAAATCATACAAATATTAACCTTTAAAATATAGAAAATATGTTACGTTGGACAATCACCTTTATTATTATCGCATTAATCGCTGGAGTATTAGGATTTGGAGGCATTGCAGGAGCTGCAACCGGAATCGCAAGAATTCTATTCTTTGTGTTTTTAGTACTCTTTATCATTTCACTCATTACAGGTAGAAAACGAATCTAACCTGCGAACAACAAACAAAATACCATTTAAAATAATTCAATAATAACTTAAAAATACATACAATGAAAAAATTAATTATAGTAGCAATATTAGTAACGGGAACGTTTGCATTTGCTCAAAACGATAAAGTAAAAACGACAAAAACTACAAAAACAACGGCTATTGAAAATGGCGAAGTCATCAATAACAAAGTAAAAGTAGTTACTGAGAAAACACAAAAAGTAAAATTTGATGAAACTCAAAAACACCAATTAAATCAAGATCGAGTGCCTGCGGCAATTGCAGTGTCAAAAACCTACATGATTGATAATGATAAAGATCCGTTTTACGATAAAGTAGTAAAAGTAAAATATTACAATGTAAACAATAAAAAGTATGCTTTCAAAGCTGAAGGAAACTCATTAAACATTAGCTATTTTGAAGGCGATACCGAAGTGCAAATTGGAAAAGCAGTACGTTCAAAATACAACAATTATTATGTCATTTCAACCAAAGAAATGAATGGAGTTGGATATTTTACAAAAGACAACGACTTTGTAATGGAATACTACGATCCAAAAACAGACGATACGAATTTCTTAATTTTTGAAGATTTAAAATTCTAATCAATAATAACAAAGAATAAACTAGCAAATAGCTTTCTAACTCTAATATACAAAGAGTTGGAAGCTATTTTAAAATATATATAAACACATTTAAAAACATCAAATTAAAAGCAAAAGAACATGAGGCAAGGCATACAAACAACTGCGGGAATCGTTATTGATAAACTCGAAAGTTGGTGGATTTCATTCGTAAAAAACTTACCCAATATTGGCGTAGCACTTATCGTATTAATAATAAGTTACTTTTTTTCAAGATTAATATACAAAACTATGCTGAAAATTATTGACGGACGCGTTACGCAAAAAGCAGTGGCAAAACTCATCGCAAGAGTTGTCGCAGTATTAGTAGTGCTTACGGGTTTGTTTCTTGCGTTAAGTGTCTTAAATCTTGGCGAATCAATCTCAGGGTTATTAACAGGCGCCGGAATATCAGGTATTGTAATTGGTTTGGCTTTACAGGGAACGCTTTCAAATACGATATCAGGAGTAGTTTTATCCTTTAGAAAAAATGTTCGAATAGGAAATTGGGTAGAAACTACAGGATATTCGGGAGAAATCATAGACATTGCCTTGAATTACTTAATCTTAAAAGAAGCAGACAACAATATTGTGGTTATTCCAAACAAAACCATCTTAGAAAATCCCATAAAAAACTTTTCCTTAACCACACGTATGCGTGTTATGATTACCTGTGGTGTTGGATACGAATCGGATTTAGAAGCCGTAGAAAACATTACAAAAAAAGTGATTACAGATTCTTTTGAACAAATAAAAAGTGCCGAAAATGTAGAATTTTACTATACCGAATTTGGCGGAAGTTCCATTAATTTCTTATGTAGATTTTGGATTGATGCTGAAAGCGCATTGGAACAGCTCAAAGCAAAAAGTAAAGCCATCATAAAAATAAGACAAGCATTTGCGAAAGAAAATATCAACATTCCATTTCCAATACGAACGTTGCAATTTAGTGATCAAAACTTAAAAATTTCCCAAGATAAAGAGTTTACAAAAGCCTAAACAATACGTTGAAAACCGTAAAGAAAGTGTAGTTAAAAATGTTTTGGCTACACTTTTTTATATACTTTTGAACTAATTAATAATTCATAAAAAATAATGGTATGATCGTGCCTAAACAAGAATTACTATTTACATTTTTACTCTTCGTAATTATGTTATCCTTAATTTTAATCATCAAAAAAGCAATACGTAAATTTAGTTTTGTACAAGCAATTGAAGTCAACAGGCGAAAAGTAATTTTCAACATTTGCTACTTCGTCATATATATTTTTTCAGGATTTGTATTGGCAATTATATGGGGCGTAAAATTTCAAGAATTTGCAATTTTTCTATCTTCCGTATTAGCAGTTTTGGGGATTGGATTTTTCGCACAATGGTCTATCCTTTCAAATCTTACGGCAAGTTTTATATTATTTTTCTATCATCCAGTTCGAATTGGACATCGTATCAAAATTATTGACAAAGATTTTGATTGGACAGGAGAAGTCAAAAATATCACCGCATTTTACTTTTTCATAGAAACAGACGCTGGCGAAAATATTTCGTTGCCAAACTCATTAGTCATGCAAAAAGGAATTGAAATCTTGGAAAAAGAAGAAGCTCCAGAAAAAGAGAAAGAAGAATTATACAAAGAATAAATGATTAGAAAGTTAAAAGCTTAAAAGGAGTACACAATATTCCGTATCTTTCATCATTCCGAAAAAATAAAAACACAACAATTTGCGAGTACCATTTAAAAAGGTCAAAAGAAATAAAAAAAATACCGCTTCTAAAAGTTTAGGAAAAGCACCTGGAGAACTCATATATTTAGGTGAAAAAGAAAACTTAGAAACGCTACTAGAAGTTCATGAATATACTGCGGAAGAATACAGCACGCACAAGACAAAGCACATCAAAAAAATATTTAATGTCAGAGGAAATAACAAAGTAACTTGGGTCAATGTAAACGGACTCAATAACTCTGACGACATTACAAAAATTGGAGAATACTTCAATCTGCATCCGCTCATTTTAGAAGACATTGTAAATACCAATCAACGTCCTAAAATTGACGAATATGAAGAATACATTTTCATCGTTTTAAAAATGTTATACCATTCCGAAAAAAGCGATGAACTGCTCACAGAACATATTTCCATCCTCATTGGGCACGATTATGTCGTCACCTTTCAAGAAACAGAAGAAGATATCTTTAACTCCATTCGGGAACGATTTAAAAATCAAAAAAGTAAACTTCGAAGTTCAGGAGCAGACTATTTAGCATTTATTCTCATGGATGCTATTATTGACAACTATGCGGTTGTTATTGAAACCTTTGGCGCGAGAGTGGAACAAACGGAAGATGAATTGTTCCTAGAAACTTCAAGAGATGGAATCTCAAGAGACATTCAATACCTAAAACAAGAATTATTGCGCTTGCGCAGAAACATTTTACCATCGCGTGAAGTCATTAGTCGAATTGTAAAATCGAAATCAGAAATCATCACGATCAAAACACACGATTACATCAAAGATTTACAAGATCATATACTGCAAATCAACGACAACATTGACTTGTACAGAGAAATGGTTTGGGGATTAATGGATATGCACATGACGACGATGAGTAACAAAATGAACGGCATTATGAAAGTACTGACCATCATTTCTACCATATTTATTCCACTAACTTTTATTGTAGGCGTTTATGGAATGAATTTTCGAAACATGCCCGAATTACAATCCAAAAATGGCTACTACATTTTATGGGCAATTATGATTGCACTTTTTGTGGCACTCTTAATCTTTTTCCGAAGAAAAAAATGGTTGTAGTTTTTGATTCAATGATTCAAAGATTGAAGAATTGAAAGATTTAAAAATTACATCAAGAACCACTTGTACATTTAAAATTTATACTTCAAAATTCAATATCTTCTTCATCAACGAAATCTGTCCCAAATGATAATGTGTATGTTCAATAATTCCATGCATATTTCGGTAATAACTTCCGTACTTTTCATCGGTAAAATCTGTGTCAAAAACATCTTCGGGTAACTTTTCTAGTGCAGTTGCAAACTGTTCCGCATCGTTCCAAACCTTCGCTAAAAAGGTTTCCCATTCCGCTTGCGAATGAATCTCAGGACAATCAAAACTATACGCATCTTTTGCGTTCAACGCTTCTCCTTGAAACACTTTCAAAACGGCTGCGACATAATAATTAATATGAAATGTAAGTGCATACATTGTGTTCAAATCGGATACTTTGGTGGTGGCTTGTTCCCAAGTTACATCTTTCAAAACTTGTTGTAAACTGGAAGCTGTCCAATTTCCGCCAAAATGAACTTCTCTAAAATGTTTGGCAATTTGTGAGGTAAGTTTCATAACTATGTAGTGTATTCAGATTTTAAATCATTAGGATGTAAATTGCTTCCCAAAGCTTCAATTACGCCCAAAGCGGCGGCTTCACCGGCTAACATGGCGGCGTTTAGCGAACCGTTGAGTTGCACATCGCCAGCTAAAAATATATGCGTAGTCAAGCGTGTTTCGGATGGCAACATACTATATTGGACTTGTTGTAAATTGGGTAATGCTTTCGCGATGGTATACTGTTTCAAAAACGTACACGAATCAATTCCACAATACTGTTTTAAATCTTCTTGCACCTTTTTAATTAAAAAACTATTCGCCAAATTATGATCTTTTACAACGGTTACAGACAATAACTCTTGAGCTCCTTTAGAGGTTGTCGCTAAACTATGGTGATAAAAAATATTGTTCACGATGCTTAGTTCATTAGCAATTAGTCCAATCAAAGGTTTATCAATAGTTCGCTTTGGTGTCTCAAAATACAAAGTTTCACATGATTTCCATGTCGTTTCTTGCGACTTCAAATTTGAAATCAAATGACTTGCTTCTGTGGCAACAATGGTAAAATGACTTTCCAAAACATCACCATTTTCGAGTATAATCTTCCCATCTTCAACGGTTTGTACGCGTGTGTTAAAGTGAAATTGCGTCTGTTTTAACTTAGCAGAAAGCTGTTTCGGAATAGCTTCAATGCCCGATTTAGGAAGTGCGGCAAATCCTTCACCAAACATCTTATACACAAATTCAAACATTCTGCTCGATGTTTCTAATTTCGGTTCTAGAAAAATTCCACTAAAAAAAGGCTTGAAAAACTGTGAAATCATCGCTTCCGAAAATCCTAAATTTTGCAAATAAGAAAGTGTGGAGGTTTCAGGTTCTTCAAAAATTTCAGTGAGTGATTTCTTTTTTAAAGAAGCATTTAACTTCAAAATTTTCAGCTTATCGGCAAAAGTTCCGATGCCCGAAAATAAGGTGGGAAATAGTAATGAAAAATTCCGTAACGGATCGCCAATTGTTTGCTGTTTTCCATTCGTAAAAATGGTTGCGCCAGGTAAAAAAGTTTGCAAATCAAGTGCTTTCAAATCTAAAAACTTTGCAGCCGCAGGATACGCAGTTAGCAACACTTGAAAACCATGATCGAGTTGATAACCATTGACAATATCTGTCTTTACGCGTCCACCAACTCGGTCAGTTGCTTCCAAAATCACAGGATGAAAACCGTGACGTTCCAACACATTGGCGGCAATCAATCCGCTAATTCCTGCACCGACAATAAAAACTTTATACGCTTCTTTTTCCATAACAATTTGGGCTGAAAATTTGTATAAAAATAATTAAAACTATCTGAATACAATTAATTTTCAGGATATGCTTTCAAATTATAAATTCCCCAAATCACGAATAAAGTTTCTAAAACTGTTCCTACGGTAAACGCTAATGAAGGAATGCCATCAATACAAATACTTAACAAACGTCCAGCGGCCAATCCACCCATAAAAAACACTACAGAATACGTAGCGGCGCGCCAATGACTAGAGAAAAAAGTACTATAACCCCAATAAAATCCTAAGGCAAAATACGAACCCATCATGGCTCTAAACACATGATTGAGATCGGTAGTTTCCACATTAAAATCAAAAAATAAAGGCAAAAAAGTACTTGGATACATTCCATACGTAATACCAACCACCAAAACGGCAATGGCAGATAAAGACAAGTGTAGGTTTTTATTAAATGCTTTCAATTGGTGTAATAGGTTTCAATGTTTTCTTAAATATATGTTAAAATTAGGTAAAAAAAATAAAAAACAACTGTAAGGTTTTAATAAATTAGCCAACTAAACCCAAATATTACAAAACACCTTAAAATTTAAGTGCTAAAACCAACCCATACAACTGCAATTATAATCTTTGCCAATTCTTCTCAAAAAGAATCGCAGCACAAAGCTATTGTTGGTGGTGAAAAATTATTCTCGTATTTCAACGCACAAATTCTTGAAAAAGTTCAAAAAACAGGATTACCGTATTTTATATATTCTGAAAAAGAACAACACGGAACAACATTCGGAACACGATTTTCCAATGCCATTGCAGATGTATTTTCAAAAGGGTTTACACAAATTATTACTGTCGGAAACGATACGCCTTCGCTAGAAGCAAAAGATATCCTAAAAGCACAGCACGATGTACAAAAAAACAACGTAGTTTTTGGTCCTGCAACAGATGGTGGTATCTATCTTTTGGGAATTCACAAAGAAAATTTCAACGCAGCAAATTTTCAAAACTTACCGTGGCAAACACAAAATTTACGAGTTGCATTTCAGCAATCATTAGACAAAGAAAATGTACACGTACAACAGCTGAGAACGCTCAAAGATATCGATCAGCAACAAGATGTAATTTGGTTTTACAAACGTTTGTCACAACTTTCGGAAACATTCAAAAATATCTTGCTGACCATCGTACAAACCGTTCAGTCACTTTGTACACAATTCGTATTTTACAAAAATAATTTCTTCACAAAATTACCATACAATAAAGGTTCGCCTTTGCTTCATTAAAAAAAGCACAAACATAAAACCCTTACAAATTTTACAATTACGCATCAATGAAGCAAACTCTATGGTGGCTAACGCTTTTTATAGTGTCTTTTAGCTACGGACAACAAACAATCACAGGAACAGTTACGTCCAAAAGTGACGGTTCCACTATTCCTTTTGTCAATGTTTTTATCAAAAATACAACGCAAGGAACAACGACAGACATCAATGGAAAGTATTCCATTACCTTAAAAACGAACAACGACATTTTGGTCTTTTCGACCTTAGGATTCACAACCAAAGAAATTTCCGTAAATAATCAAACGATTATCAATGTTATTTTAGAAGAAGAAAACACAAAATTAACCGAAATTGTCATCACAGCACTCAATCGAAAAAGTGAAGTCAAAGAATTAGGATATGCCATTCAAAGTCTCGAAAGTGAAGGAATTGCAGAGGTAAAATCGGTCAACTTCCTAGACAATCTTTCGGGGAAACTAGCCGGAGTCACCATTACACAAGGTGGCGCAACGGGTGTCGGTTCATCTTCAAAAATTGTCATTCGTGGTGAACAATCGTTCACAAACAACAATCCACTTTTTATTGTGGATGGAACACCGATCAACAACAATACAATTTTCAACGTCACAAACGAAGCCGCCGCAGGATTTCAAGAAGTCGATTTCGGAAATGGCGCCATGGAAGTCAATCCAGACGATATTGCTTCGGTTTCTGTCTTAAAAGGACCAAGCGCGGCAGCTCTATATGGAACGCGCGCTTCCAATGGTGTCATCATCATCAACACGAAAGATAGTTCTAAAAGTAAAGGTTTAGGCGTCAGTATCAACTCTAGTTTATACATTGATAATGCGTTTCAATTGCCACAATTTCAAAACGAATTCGGACAAGGAAACTCAGGACAATTTGAATATGTAGATGGACTTGGCGGCGGAATCAACGACAACATTACATATAGTTGGGGACCACGATTGGATCAAGGAGCATTAATTCCGCAGTATGACAGTCCAGTAACCTTGCCCGATGGAACGATTGTTCGTGGCGGCGATACTTCGCTTTACAACGGATTGCCCATTACGCCAACGGCATTTGTATCAAATCCTGATAATCTAAAAAATTTCTATCAAACAGGGATTACCACGATTAACAATGTAGCGGTTTCTTCAAATTTTGACAACGGAAACTATCGATTATCATTTACGGATGTACGAAGCGAATCGATCATTCCAGGTGTGAATTTAGATCGTCAAACGGTAGCGGCGCGTTTAGGATTTTCGCCCACAGAAAAAACAAAAATTACAACAAACATCAATTATGTGTACAGCAGTAGTGACAACCGACCTTCTAATGGGTATGGTTCGGAAAACGTCAACTATTCGTTAGTCGCATGGGGACCACGCTCGTTAAATATTGACAACTTACGCAACTATTGGCAGCCAGGTTTAGAAGGCATTCAGCAATATTCGTTCAACTATACATTTTTTGACAATCCGTATTTTATCCTAAAAGAAAACAGAAACAGTTTTGAACGCGATCGAATCTTTGGAAACCTCGCCATCCGTCAAGAGCTCAGTGAAAATCTTAGTTTGACAGTTCGCACAGGATTGGATTATTCCAGTGAAAAAAGACGCTTCTTGCGGAATTTTAGTTCAAACCGTTTCCGAAATGGCGCATACGCAGAACACGATGTGACGTATCGAGAAATCAACACGGATTTCTTATTAAATTACATGAAAAAGGCTGGTAATTTTAACGTTGATGTTTCCCTTGGCGGGAATAGACTCAGCCAGAAAGCAAGCACAGCACAATCACAAACGACGCAATTGGCGCAACCTGGCATTTTTAGTCTAAACAATGCGGCGTCACCGATTGAAAGTTTCGGATTTACCACAGAAAAAAGAATTAACAGTTTATACGGACTCTTTAAAGTAGGTTTCAAAGACTTTCTATATGTTGATATCACAGGAAGAAACGATTGGTCAAGTGCATTGGCAACACCATTTTCGGCGGACAATACGTCGTTTTTCTATCCGTCAATTTCGAGTAGTTTTATATTAAGTAATGTGGTCAATTTGCCAGAAGTAATTTCGTTTGCCAAACTAAGAGCGAGTGTGGCGCAAGTTGGAAATGACACAAATCCATTTCAAACCTCAGGAACATTTGTCTCTCAAACGGCAGTCAATTCACAACCAACATTCTCAAATCAAGATTTCATTCCGAATCCAAATCTAAAACCAGAACGAACAACTTCGTACGAATTTGGAGCAGACATCCGATTTTTCAAAAACAGACTCAATTTGGATGTTACCTATTACAATGCGTCAACCAAAGATCAAATACTTTCCATTCCCATTCCGGTAAGTTCTGGATACAATCAACAAGTCATTAATGGTGGCGAAGTGCGCTCGAAAGGTGTGGAAATTGTGCTAAATGCAATTCCAATCAGAAATGAAAATTTTGAATGGAATAGTACGGTCAACTTTAGTACGAATCGTGCAACAGTAGCGTCATTACCACAACAAGATGGACGCATTACACTTGCATATTCAAGAGTCTACGACAATCCCGATCAAACAGTTTGGTTTCAAGTGGAAGAAGGCGGACGTATTGGCGATTTCTACGGAACAGGCTATTTACGAAATGAAAATGGCGATTTTGTCTTAACGCCAGAAGGACGATTTATCGCAGACAATACCTTAAAAAAACTCGGAAACTCGAATCCAGATTTCGTGATAGGTTTTAGCAATCAATTCAGCTATAAAAACTGGGATGTGAGCTTTTTACTCGATTGGCGTCAAGGTGGCGAATTAGTTTCGCGAACACTTTCTTTGGCGGCAGTTGGCGGACAATTAGAAGAAACCAGCTTTCGCCCAGAAGCAGGAATTGTAGCGGATGGCGTTGTGAATGTGGGAACGGCAGACAATCCAATCTACGAACAAAACACAACTGCGGTTTCAGCCGAAAGTTACTATCGTCAATTTTACGATCGAAACCATGAAGAAAACAATGTTTACGACGCTTCGTATTTAAAAATGCGTGAATTTTCGATTGGCTATTCATTCAAAATCAAAGAAAATAGTATCGGATTTCTCAAAAGTGACGCAGATATTAAAGTTTCATTATTAGGAAGAAATTTATTTGCTATCAGTGACATTCCACACTTCGATCCAGAACAATTAGCCGTGCAAGGTCAAGGAATTGTGAGCGGCGTGGAAGACATGTCGTATGCAACGGCACGCAGTTTTGGACTTAAATTAAGTGTAAACTTTTAATCATCAGCAACATGAAAAAATATATCATTTTAACCGTTTTTGCGTTTACTTTCCTAAGTTGTACGCAAGATTTTGAAGAAATCAACACCAATCCAAATGCGCCTGTAGATGTGCAACCGAGTTTACTTTTACGCCAAGTCATTTACAATTATGGAGAAGAAATGTCGTATGAAGGTTTTGCCGCAGGAAACTTATTAGCGCAACATTTAACAGCGTTGGATTTCAATTTATTCGATCGGCATGCGCTGAATTCGCCACAATTAGGTGGAAATCCTTGGGGAATTTTTTATACGAATTTAAGAGACAACGAAATCATTTTAACCAAAGCACGATCGGCAGAAACATTCGCTGTTTACGAAGGTCCGGCCTTGATTTTCAAGGCATATATGACCATGGCATTGACCGATTTGTTTGGCGATGTTCCGTACAGCGAGGCATTTCAAGGAACGACAAATACGGTGACGCCAAAATATGATTTACAAGAAGATATCTATCTCGCGGAAGGCGGAATTTTAGACAATTTGGAAGAAGGAATTCTAGCCATTCAAAACTATTCCGGAAGCATTCCGCTAGAAGGCGATGTGTTATACAATGGCGATTTAAACAATTGGATTCGGTTTGCAAACTCGTTGCGCATCAAAGCGTTAATTAGAATTTCAGGAAGAGAAAATGTGTCAAATCAGTTGCAAACGATTGTCAACGAAGCAAATTACATTGCTACAAATGCACAAAATGCAGTGTTTAACTTTACGGATAGCGAACCCAATAACTTTAGAATGGCACGTTTGCGTGCAGGCGATTTCAATAACTTTGTCATGTCGGAAACGATTGAAAATGTGTTGACAGATTTGAATGATCCGCGAATCAATGTATTATTTCGTCCGTTTGGAAACGCAACTGGCAATCAATACAACGGTTTAATCAACGGAATTGACGCATCACAAACCACGATTTCTTTAGCAGATTATTCCTTAGCGGGCATGTTTTTTCGGGAAAATACCGCTAATTTAGACGCAAATTATATGACTTCTTGGGAAACACAATTGTTGTTAGCGGAAGCGGCGGCAAAAGGATTCATCACGGAAGATGCACAAACGTTTTATGAAAATGGTGTCGCACAAGCGTTTGAATATTGGCAAACGGAATTACCTGCAAACTATTTGACGACAACGGCGGCGTATGATACTGCAAATGCGATAGAACAGATTATCACGCAAAAATGGATTGCCAACACAATCAATGGATATGAAGGTTGGATTGAATATCGAAGAACAGGATTTCCAAATTTGCCAGCAGTTTCGGCGAGTCTCAATAACGGATTGATTCCGGTGCGCATGCCATATCCTGCGGAAGAAGCGACGTTGAATACGGTAAATTACAATCAGGCGGCACAAGCAACGAACGGAAATAGTATCAATGTTCGGGTTTGGTGGAATGAGTAGTTTTTAAATGTTAAATGAGAAGTGAGTTTTTAGTATTGAGAATTGAGAGGAAATCGTTGTGAATTTGTGACAAAGAAAGATGTTTTTAAATGTTGAATGAGAAGTGAGTTTTTAGTATTGAGAATTGAGAGGAAATCGTTGTGAATTTGTAGCAAAGAAAGATGTTTTGAATGCTAAATGTTGAATTTTAAATGTTGAATGAGAAGTGAGTTGTTAGTATTGAGAAGTGAGAGGAAATCGTTGTGAATTTGTAGCAAAGAAAGATGCTTTGAATGCTAAATGTTGAATTTTAAATGTTGAATGAGAAATGAGTTGTTAGTATTGAGAATTGAGAGGAAATAATTGTGAATTTGTGGCAAAAAGCAAAAGTTAAGAGTGAAAACGAATTAACAAATAACGAAAAACGAATCAACAAGTTAAGAGTTAAAAAAAGTAATTTTGCTTAAACCTTAAACCTTAAACCTTAAACCTTAAACCTTAAACCTTAAACCTTAAACCTTAAACCTTAAACCTTAAACCTTAAACCTAAGTATGCACTGGAAAATAAAAGCAAGTTTACAAAAGCTACTGCATTTTACGAAGATTGGCGACAGACTCAATCATATTCCGGCTACGCTCAAAAAAGAGTATCACAAAAATGTGTGTATTTATCAAACGTATGAATGTTTGCGAAAGTTTGAGGAAACCCAACACCCAAAATCTGTCACATCGAGCGGAGTCGATATGAAAACAGCCTTGGAAATCGGGACAGGGTATTCGCTGATTTCGCCCGTAATTTTATACTTGTTAGGATTTGATAAAATTGTCACGGTAGATATTTCGAAAGATGTTTCTATAAAGTCGTTTCAAAAGCAAATTCAACATATTATTCAGGATGATTTTTTAGAGAGAATTGCAACAAAAGGTAAATTCAGTACGACTGAAATCAACGAAAAAATACAGCAATTACAAAGCTTTCAAACACTAGATGAGGTTTTTAATTTTTGCAACATCACATACATTCCAAAATATACGTTAACCGCGATTGAACACGAAAGTTCGTCGTTTGATTACATCTGTTCGCAAGTGGTTTTTGAACATATTCCTCCCGATTTTTTACAAGAATTATTCAAGAAAATGAAAGCTTGGTTAACGAAAGATGGTTATGCAGTTCACACGATTAACTTTATCGATCATTTTGCAAATCCTGGATTTTTTCAAGATAAAAACATCTCGGAATTCAACTTTTTAAAGTATTCAGACAAGACTTGGAATTTTTGGGCAGGAAACGATATTGCGTATACAAATCGCTTGTCGTACTTATTTTATCTTGAATTGTGTAAAGAAAATGATTTAACTGTCATTGACTTTAAAGGAGAAAATTACAGAGCGCATCATCCGTTGTCAGCAAACGAAATTCATCAAGATGTGCTAAAAAAATATACGAATTTGGAAAACGTGACAGATGTGTGCAAATATCAACGTGGAACATTAATTTTAAAAAAATAAATGGACAACGTTACCATTTGGCAATGGACATTAATCATCGTCACGAGTTTACTTTTCTTGTGGTTTTCGCCTTTTGCAAAAACGAAAGATCAGTTTTTCAAAGCCACGAAAAATAAGCGTGAACCATCTGCTTGGATGTTGACAGGAAGCTTGATTATTTCATGGATTTTTGCCAAAAGTATCACCAACGCGGCAAACTTAGGCGCGAGTTTTGGTTTGGTCGGCGGCGTTGCGTATGCGGCGTATTATGTATCGTTTGCTGTTGCTGGAATTATCATTTATCAATTGCGTACCAAAGGCGGATTTACGAGTATTCATCACTTTTTAAAAACCAAATTTGGTCGCGGTGCGATCTTGTTGTTTTCAGTCTTAATCGGCATTCGATTGTTCAATGAAGTTTGGTCCAATACCATGGTGATTGGTTCGTATTTTGGCGTTTCAGGAAGCATGCCGTATTACGCCTCAATTATGGTGTTTACAGGCTTAACCTTAGCCTACGCACTCAAAGGTGGACTCAGTAGTAGTATTTTTACGGACGTCATTCAAATGGTATTATTCAGCATTTTATTGTGTGTGATTTTATGGAATATTTTTTCGGTGGAAAATTTCTCCGTGCAAGAAGTGACTTCTTCTGGCGATTGGACATTTGCCCTTGGCGGGAATTTACTATTAGCGGCTGTTTTACAATCGTTTAGCTATCCATTTCACGATCCTGTGTTGACAGATCGCGGCTTTATCAGTTCGCCAAAAGTAACCCTGAAAAGCTTTTTATGGGCGTCAGTTTTAGGCGGAATTTGCATTCTGTTATTTAGCATAGTCGGAATTTTTGCACAACAACAAGGTTTACAAGGAAATGATGCCGCCGTAATGGTGAGCAAATCGTTTGGCATATTGATTTTATTAGTGATTAATTTCATCATGATTACATCGGCAGCTTCTACGTTAGACTCTACTTTTTCATCATCCTCAAAACTATTTGCGATCGATTTGAAATTAGGCGAAAGCATTCGTTTTGGAAGAATCATCATGGTTGTTGTGGCAATTTTAGGAACGATTCCTGTGTTTTTAGATGCGGAAATTTTATCCGCGACAACCATTAGCGGAACGATGGTGATTGGTTTAACGCCTGTATTTGTATTCTGGAAATCAAAAGCAACCAAAATAAGCTACTTTTTAGCGGTTGGTTGCGGCTTGTTTTTTGGATTTTTATTAGTGTTTGATGTGTTTCCCGAAGCATTTATCTTTACCACAGGAAAATATGCAAGTTTACTTTGGGTGAATATTTGGGGAATTTTAAGTTGTTGTGTACTTTACAAGTTGCCAATATGGATAAGAAAATAATTGACATCGGAAATCTCTCAGGAAAAGTGCTGCTTTTTGGCGGTGTGTATAGCAATTTGCAAGCGTTAGAAGCGTTGAAAGTTGTTGCTGAAAAAGAACAGATTTCGCCAGAAAATTGTATTTGTACAGGCGATATTGTCGGTTATTGCGGTCAACCAGAAGAAACCGTACAACTTTTTAAAGCATGGAATGTACGTTCTATTGTTGGAAACGTAGAAGAACAATTGGCAAGTGGTTCTATTGATTGCGGTTGTGATTTTACAGTTGGTTCACGTTGTGATCATTTTTCGAAAGAATGGTATCCGTTGGCGCAATCAAAATTGTCAACTTCTTCGATTGATTGGATCAAAACCTTGCCCGATCATATTACATTTCAGTATGCAAATAAAAAGGTTTGTGTCGTTCATGGAAGTTATGAATATATTTCAGAATTCGTGTTTAAATCCACCAATTGGAACATAAAGCAAGCTTCGTTTGAGAATTCAGAAAGCGACGTGATTATTGCTGGACATTGCGGTTTGCCGTTTGTAGATCAAAAAAATGACAACACTTGGATCAATCCAGGAGTGATTGGAATGCCCGCCAATGAAGGTTTGCAAAGTGTTTGGTATGCTGTTTTGGATGATTCGGATGGTTTTAAGGTGCAATTTTTCAGGTTAGCTTATAATCATCAAACAGCAGCAGAAATGATGTTGCAACACGGATTTCCACGATCGTACGCAACTACTTTACAAACAGGCTTTTGGGACAATATGGAGATTCTTCCCGAAAGGGAAAAACAACAAAAAGGAAAGCTGCTTTTGAGGGATTCTTTGGAAATTTAAAAACAAGGCGTTTTTCTATATGCACCATTCACAACGGTCATTTCGTGATGAATTGTAAACTTGAACATCGTATCTTTTTGTACAGGTCTGTATGTAGCATAATCCCAATTTCCTGAATGTGTTAATTCGTAAGAGCCGTTTTTCTTACCATCAATCATTTCATCGTAAAATTGCGTGATGGTAGGATATGCGCCATCTCCTTGATAATCTTCTTTTATATTAAGCAACGGAATGGAATCTTTTTGACCTTTGTATTTTACAAATAGAGCATTTCCATCATCATTAAAAGCAATAGAAAGTTGCATGGACGATCCGTCATCACTTGTATAACAAATATAATTGCTTGGAAGTTGTTCTTTGGCGGTTTCTAATTCTTGCAAAGCCGTTGCGTTTACAATGGAATCCGTTTTTTCAAGTTGCTTTTTAGCGTCAGTAGCATCAGGTGTTTTATTGTTTTTTGCACAATTTACACATAACAATAAACTTAGAAAAAGTGCGACGTAAGTAAATTTAGATTTCATAAAATTCATTTTTAAAAGAGATTTAAATAATCATTATGATAACGCCAAAAACTACTATAAATGTACGTACAAAATAGGGGTAAATTATTTTTTTAACACATTCATTTTTTCAAATGTTTTATTAACCTCAGTTTCACTTTTGTCTCCAAGACTGATTTCAGACTCACATCTTTTGCATTTAAAAGGTTTGCCCGTTAATAGTTGTTGAAAATTTACGGGAATTGAAGCTTTGCAAACAGGACATGGAATAGCGGTTTCATTCATAACGTTGTATTTTTAGTGGTTAGGGTTTCACTTTTTGGTATAGGAAGGCAATGTACATCTTTTATTGAGAAGCATCTAATCTAAACGTAGAATCGTTCATAAATACGCAGTTCTTCGTATTGTTTCTTGTCTTGTAAAAAAGGAATTTTAAAGTGTAAACTTTTTCACGAAATGAAACATACATATATATTTCTTTTTTTAAGCGTTTTTTCTTTCGCGAATGCGCAAACTACAAAAATGTTATTAGACAGTGCTTTGGTTAAAAAAGAACAGCAACACTACAAAGAAGGTATTCAATTTTGCGAGAAAGCCATTGCGTTAGACAGCACATTAACAACTGCTTATTTGTACAAAGCAGGATTTCACACAGCATTAATCAATAAGCGAAACGCTAGAGAAGATTACAAAAATTATAAAGCGGCAATCGCCAATTATACGAAAGTCATTGAATTAGAGCCAACACATGCGGAGGCTTTCTTTTATCGTGGTGGCGCGCACGACGCCATGGGTTTTTTAGAAGAAGCATTGTTAGATTATATGAATTCAGTTACTATTGACGAAAATCAGCCTGAAGTATACAATAGTATTGGCGTGTGTTATGCGAAAAAAGGAAATGCAGATGTAGCTTTGAGTTATTTTGAAAAAGCAACGATGTATGATCCTGAATATGCCAAAGCGTATTCCAATAAAGGTAATGTATACGATATGAAGCAAAACCTTGTAAAAGCCTGTGAAAACTGGGAAAAAGCAATAGCCTTAGGATACAAAGGAAATGTGAATACATACAATCATAAATGCAAAAAGTCTTAAAAATACGTAATTCGTCGTATTGTTAAAATTTAAGAAAATGTTGAAATTTGTAACAATAATATGATCAAAAATTAACTTTTATAAGCTATTAATCAAATATATATGAAAAAAATATACTTATTACTTTCGGCAATCGCACTATTGGTTTCCTGTGCTGATTATGGTGAAAAAAAGATTTTTAATGGAACAGAAGTTTATTACAAAGATGGTGTTACAGAAGCACAAGCTGATAAATTGGGTGAAAGTTTAGTGACTTCAGGCTTTGCAGATGGCGCTGGAAAATCGGTACAGTTTTTGAAAGATGGCGATCATTATATCTTTAAAATGGTGATTAAAGAAGAATTTTTGAATGACAAATCGATGCAAAATATATTCAATATCTTCCCGAAAGAACTTTCAGATTATATGGATTTGCCTGTTGATTTACATCTCTGTGATGATGGATTCAATACATTACGCGTTCACAAACTTGAAGATTCGGTAAAAACAATCATGGCAAAAGCAACGGAAGTCCGTTATACTGAAAATGTAACATTGGACGAAGCCGAACAATTAAAAAACTTCTTAATTGAGTACGGATTTTCAGATGATGAAAATCCTAAAACAGTAGCATTAGACAAAGAAGATAGCACATATATCTTTAAAATGGTTATAGATAAAAGTAGACTAGAAGATGCATCTACCATAACTTTATTAACTTTATTCAAAGATGAATTGTCTAAAAATGTATTCAACAATCAACCTGTAAAAGTTCACATGTGTGACGAATTGATGAATACGCTTAAAATTGTAGAATAATTAAATAAAAAATACCGATGAAAAATACACTACTAGGAATCGTTTTCTTCTTCATTTTTCAAATTGCTACCGCACAAGTAGTAGATGTGATCAATGCGCCGCGAAATCCAATTGGGTACAAGCATAAAAAAGAACACTTTAACTTAAAAGGAGATATTTACGCTTCTGGAGGAAAAATCTTTGATAGAAATGGAAATCTGACTTATAATTTTGGAACGCGTTATTATTATGACAACAGCGGAAAAATTATTGGAAATAATTACAATGATACGTTCCAATATGATGACCGTGGAAATATAACTTTGTTCAGATATAATAGTGGAAGTCAGAACACGTATACTTTTAATAATAAAAATCTATTAGTATACGAAACGAATACTTATAATGAAGACAAAACATACACGTATGATTCGCAAAATAGAATCATAAAATCGGTTATAAACCGAAAAGGAGTTTTCTATCAAGAAATTGATTTCACATACAACAAAAGAGGAAAAACGTTGGAAGTTACGCTTCAATATACCAATCAAGATCGTAAGTCTGGGAATACCTTTACCTATCATTATGAAAATGGATATATCGTCAAAGAAGTCCTTTCTTCTGGTACATATACTTATAAAATTGAGGTTGATAGCAAAGGAAATCAAATTGACTTTTACGAAACGAGCAAATCAAACCCAAAACATTTTGATACAGACAATCGCTATTACAGTGACATTAACAAGCCTATAAAACTAGAATTGGGCTATTTCATGTCAGGAACTGGAGAAACCGCAAGAAAAATAATGACAGCTTATATCAATGGAACACGTGCTTCGGACATTGTAATTAGTAAAGGCGTTAAACCGAATGAAAAAGTACTGTACGATGGACTCACCAAAACATACTATTCTGTCCCAAATGTCATTGAAGAAAATCATACAGAAGCAACACGAATTGAAGTAAAAAAAGTGCTTTCCAAAGGAAATACATGTTTAAGTTATGCGTATGATGGGATGTTTATCAATTATGTAGACGGAATCAACAATGTAAAATCGAGAGAATTTGCCTTTTTAGGACCACACATGGTTGATTATCGTGTAGAAAAATCTGTTGGAAGAACGTATGTTGTCAACAACTATCAAAACATTAAAGAACAAGAAGTGAAGGAAATGAATCTGTTTACAACTGATACCACTTCTGTCTTATACACACGAGAATTAACGAAAGACAATTTCTTCATTGTAGTACAAGGAAAACATATCGATTACAAAAAAGCACGTTTTGAATACCTAACAAATGGCGATCCTGTTATTTTCATTGACGACAAGCCTATGTATGTTTTATTAGGTTTTAAAGCGGCAAAAAATGAAGAAGTACTACTAGGGAAACTCTATGAAGGCGAGTTGGATACACAAAGCAATGCCCAAACAGAAACAACGACGACCGTAGACACGACTGATTACCAATGCGTAGAAGGCGATTGTAAAGAAGGTTGGGGACGCGTTACGGTTAACGGTATCGTTACAGATGCAACCTTTTCAGATGCGGCAATTGATGGCGTAGCGTACATAACCTATCCAAATGGTTCATTCTATCATGGGCAATATAAAAACAATCGTCGTCACGGAATTGGCTTTTACCAATGGGAAAACGGGAACAGTTACATTGGTGGCTGGAAAGATGGAAAACAACACGGATTAGGCTACACAACAAACAAAGATGGATTAATTACTTCGGGTGGTTTATTTGAAGAAGGAAAACTCATCACAGAAGCAACAGATGATTACCGAGCTGGTAAAAAAGATGGAAACTGTACCGGAAATTGCTCAGAAGGATTTGGAAAATACACTTACAACAACGGCGATATCTATTGGGGATTTTTCAAAAACAATCAGCGTTTCGGAGTCGGATCCTACTATTGGAGCAACAAAAGCAAATACACAGGCGCATACATACTTGGAGGTAAACGTAACGGTTACGGAATGTATACCTATGTAGACAGTTCTGTATTCAAAGGAATGTTTGTAAACGATCGTATTGACGGACTTGGTATGATGAAATACAACAAAACTGGCAATATCGCAAAAGGTGTTTTCGATAACAGTGGCGCCAAAGTGAAGGACTTTTAAAAACAATGAAAACCATAAATATAACTCTGATGAATAAAATAAAACTGATATTACTATTTCTTTTTGTACAATTTAGCTTAGTACAATGTCAAACAAAACAAGAAGTCACAACGTATGAAGTCACACCTGAATTTGCAGAAAAAATAGACAAACCAAAAGTACACTTTACTGTAGATGTGCCAAAGAGTCTAAAGCTTGAGAAACCCGTAGAAGGCAAAAAAAGCTATTCGTACGGAATGATTCAAGAAATTGGAAAAGACAGTGTCGCTACCGAAATGTACTCATTTGGATACATTACACTCGATGGAACTTCACTAGAAGAAGGCGGTGCTTCTTTCATGCAGCAAATTCGTGATATGCTCAAAGGTGGCGGTTACGACGTAGAAGAAGACAACATTGGAGTAATGGAATTCGATGGTGAAAAATACGTATCACTTCGTGCTATTGGAACCATGAAAGATGGAATGAGCGACCTATTTGTTGGACGGTATTTCTTCAATGTCATCGCAAAGCCAAATCCGTATGGAAGCACACACATCATCATGCTCATGGCAGCAAGAGACGATCAAGTAAAAACGTATGATGATTTCAAAGACAAGCTTACAATTTCAACCGTTTGGAAAACATTCAAATACATAGAATAATTCCTAAAAAAATCGTCATGCTAAACTTGATTCAGCATCACACAAGAAGCTAAAATATAACGATGTACTAAGCAGTATTGATTCAAAGCGAAAGAAAAAATAAACATGAACATTATTCCCAATCGTCAAAACGCATTCATCTGGTTTAACGTCCTTTTTGTAGCAACCTTATTGCTTACAGGAGAAACGGATGCGTTTTCGATTGTGATAGCGTACTTCATGGAAACGCTCATTATTGGTGTAATTCATGTATTTAAAATGTACAAAATTCTCAACTATGCAAATGATACAGGTGTAGAAAGAACCATGAATAATGGTAGTCCAATGATTTTCTTTTTCATGTTTCATTACACGTTTTTTGTGGCAATTCAATCTGTTTTTGTCTTTGCATTGCTCCAAATGAAAGATACCAACATTGATGCTTTTAGCTTACTAGATAACATTGCGTATATCTTTCAAACGTATGAAGGAATCTATCCTATTTTAATATCACTAACAATATTCAATATTGCAGATTTTTACCTAAATTTCATTGTGCCAAAAGCATATCAAAACATGACCATAGAAAAAAGTTTTTCAGGCCCTTACGGGAGAATTTTCATCCAGCAATTTGCAGTCATTCTCGGATTCTTTTTCTTTATCTTTTCGTTTGCGTTGGACATCATTGCGTTGCTGATTGTTGGCCTCAAAGCGTTGGTTGATTTTTATATGGTATCCAATCCTGGGAAAAATCCGTTCAGAGGTAAAGTAGACGTTTCCAAAATGAAAAATTCGTAAATCCAGTTCTTATGAAAATCAGACTTTTCTTTTTATGTGTATTAAATTCACTCTTGTTAAATGCAAACATGGCTTCTCCTGTGGAAGAAGGAACTTTTGGAACGCGTCCTTTTATCAGTCAATATGTAAACATTTTACACGAAAATTTACGAATTACCATTGATGAAAACTTTGAATACGCCGATTTTTTAGTAGAATATACCATCAATGCAGAAAAAAGTGGCACACAAATTCCATTACTATTTTATGCTTCAGAATACTACGAAAACTTTGAAGTAACTATCGATGGAAAAAAAGTATCGTTGGAACGACAAGAAGATTTTTGGGATCTATACGGAATCGACAAAGAAAAACTGACCAATTTCCATTACTTATACAATACGGATCGAAAAGCGATTTCTGAAATCGAAAATCAATTCCAATACGGAAGAAGCGAACAAATATCCCTAAATGATTTTTTATACTTTACCACTGATATTTCAGAAGGAGAACACGTTATAAAAGTTACGTACAAAGCCACCAATTGGCGTTACAAACACAACCGACTTAATGAAGACAGTTTTCGCTACGCGCTTGCGCCTGCAAAATACTGGAAATCATTCGGAACACTTAACATTACGATAGATGCAAGCCAAGTAAAAGACGAAGTTGCCATTAACCTAGGAACGCCAAAAAGCGGCGAAATTAAAGGTGTTTCAACTTACCAGTTTGACAAATTACCCGTAGAAATTCTCGAAATCACACGCATACCAAAACTCACAAGTTTCACAAAAATCTTACTCAACATCGAATCGTTTTGGCTGGCTATCATTCTCATGAGTTTTATTGCCTTATATCATGTATGGAAAATGTTTTCTTTCCGTAAAAAATACCCGAGAAAAAAATTCTCAACACCGGCATTTATTGGCGCATTCACCATTCCGTTTGTATTTCTATTCATGCTATTAGTAACTACCTTTTGGATTGATTCCGCTATTGGAAATCCGTATGCAAGCGGACGCGAAAGCTATGGCGCATTCTACGAATTTTTATACTTGCCTAAATACTATCTATATTACATTATCTTCTCAATTTTGGTAGATTTTCTGTTTAAAAAATTACATTCGAACCCTTAAAATATTAAGCTTGCTGAAATGGCACTTCGAGTTAAACTCTGAAAGAATTTTATATCGAGAAGTACTAGTAAGAATCCAATTTTTCTTCACTTCATTTCGATTTCGCTCCATGTAATACGTTTCAAAAAATCACTCAAAATGATGTTATAGATTCTTGTTTTCTCAGGAATAACAACCCGTAAGAGGCGTCAAGTTGAACTTGATGCAACTTCTCACAAGGAACTCATACAGACCATCAAACAAAAAATATTCGTGCATTCGTGGCAAAATAGATTTTTGGACTTGCTTAGATTTTTTAAGATGATGAATCGATTCCCGCTTTCACTTTCGATAAACTCAGTAACCATGCAGAAATGATGCGGACGTTTTTTGAATCCTTCAATTTTTGAATCTTTCAATTCAAAATATACGCAACTCATCGTATAGGAAAATCGTCAAAAAAGCAGGAATATTGTTATACCAAATAAACTATAAAATGCCGTATCAAAGACGCCGTTGTTTTTTAATGTAAAAACGCTGTGATTAACTGGCATAGCCGTAGCTACGGCATTTATGAACAAGGAATTTAGATTGAAAAAGAACTAGACGACATGTGGTGTTTTGTTTTTTATTTGGTATTACTGTGATAAAATCGCATAAAACACCATCAACCAAAACATTTTTCTATCTTTATAAAGATGAAACTATACATACTTACATTCTTACTTTTAGTTACAACTACTTTAGTAGCGCAAAACGCTGTTTCTGAAGCTGAACAAACAAAAAAAGAAGTAATCGCACAGTTTGAAACGTACGAGAAAAAAGGAGAAGATTTTGTCCAAAAACGAGCACTTGATTCTATCGAGGTCTATTTATTAAAATTGGATGTGTTACTTCCGCAACTTCAAGATTCATCTTATAATTACAGAGCAGATTTAATTCGTGGTTCAGTGTTGATTCTCAAAGTGCAGCCAGATCAAGCGATGCAAGTATTGCTAAAAGCGGCGGAATTTTTCAAACTACAAAACGATTATCCAAATTACTATCGAGCACGCTACAAAGTTGGGATTTGTTATTACTATGTCAACCGTCGAGAAGAAGCTAAAAAAATCATGTTGGAAATTGCGGAAAATCATCAATATGTATCGGAAGATTTAAAAACAAGTGCATTGGCAAATGTTGCCGCAGTTAACATTGAGCTTGGCATGAATCCAAAAAATCCTTCTTTGCTCAATGATGCAAGTGATAGATTAAAAAAAGCCATTTCAATCAATCGTAAAAGTAATAATTATACAAAACTAGCTTCTAATTATAGTTTATTGGCAGAAGCGTACAATCAACTAGAAAACAAACAAGAAACATTTCGATTGTTAGACAGTGCGATTTATTTCGCTAAAAAAGATAAAAATGTAGGTCAGGAAGGTTTTGCATTGATTAAAAAAGGGAACTTATTGGCAAAGGATAAACAATATGTTCAGGCTAATACAATGTTAGATAAAGCTATAAAAACCTATAAAGATGCTGACGATAATGCATCGTTATTGTACGCATACATAGAAAAAAAACACACGTTGGTGAAAATGGAAGATTTCAAAGAAGCGAATAGTTTTGGCGATTCTATTTATAGTCTGAGTCTTGTAAATTACAACAAACGTTTTGCGGATGGAATTTCAGAAATGGAAACCAAGTACAAAACTGCCGAAAAAGAGCGTGAAATCTTAGAACAACGTGCAGACATTGCCGAAAAAGGATTGTTGTTACAAAAACGTCAATATCAAATCTATGCGGCATTAGGTTTGGCGTTGCTATTCTGTATTTTAGGCTATCTATTTTACAATCAACAAAAACAAAAAAACAGACAATTAATTAGGGAAAATGAACTAAAAGTTGCTTTAAAAGAAATAGAAACACAAAACAAATTACAAGAGCAACGTTTGCGAATTTCTCGTGATTTACACGACAATATTGGTGCGCAATTATCATTCATCATTTCATCGATAGACAACCTAAAATACGCTTCCAAAGAAACGTCAGACGAATTTAAAAACAAGCTTAGTTACATCAGCGAATTTACATCTGCCACAATAGATCAATTACGCGATACCATTTGGGCAATGAACAAAGATGAAATTTCCATTACCGATTTGCAAAGTAGAGTATTGGCGTTTATTGAAAAAGCAAAAATGGCGAAACAACACGTTAAATTTGAATTCGATAGCGAGGTAGAAACATCCATTGTATTTACAGCAATTCAAGGAATGCACTTGTTTAGAGTCGTGCAAGAAGCCATCAATAACGCACTAAAATATGCAGAAGCAAGCTTGATTACAGTACATTTTGGCGAAACAAGCAAACAATTACAATTACAAATAAAAGACAACGGAATCGGATTTGAAAAAGAAACTGTTCAGCTTGGAAACGGATTGTACAATATGCAAAAACGCATGGACGAAATCAATGCGAATATTGACATTCATTCCGAACTCAACAACGGAACGACGATTACGGTGAAGTATCATTTTTAATGTAGCAATAAATCAATGTAACAATGTGTAGCGATGTTTTAATTAGAAAATTTGGTAATTTGACGATTTTATAGCGGATAAAAACTAAAAGAATTGAGTATTGAGAATTTGAAAACAACTACATAAAAATATTCGTGAATTCGTGGCAAAAAAGAATTAGATTTTTAATTTTCATACCAACATACCAACATACCAACATACCAACATACCAACATACCAACATACCAACATACCAACATACCAACAACTAAAAGAACCATGAAACTCAAAATAGCCATCGCAGAAGACAATCATTTTTTGGCAAAAGCCGTCATAGAAAAGCTATCTTTTTTTGAAGATTTTGTGTTTAAATTTAAAGCGGCAAACGGTGCGGAAATGATTGGGAAATTAGAAGAAAATCATAATATCGACGTCATTTTAATGGACATTCAAATGCCTGAAATGGACGGAATTAGAGCTACGGAAATCATCAAGGAAAAATATCCGCAAATCAAAATTATCATGTTAACGGTGTTTGATGATGAAGAAAATATATTCAAAGCCATTCAAGCTGGCGCAGATGGTTATTTATTAAAAGAAATCAACGCGGAAAATATTCACAAATCAATCTTAGAAGTCGTGAACGATGGCGCGCCCATGTCGCCAAGTATTGCGCTCAAAGCCTTAAACTTACTCCGGAATCCGTTAACCATCACCGTGGATTCTGATGTGGAAAAAGTACAATTGACCAAACGAGAAACCGACGTTTTAGTGCAACTCAGCAAAGGCTTGAATTACAACGAAATTGCCGAAAACCTATTTATTTCTTCCGGAACCATTCGCAAACATGTTGAAAATATCTACCGAAAACTTCAAGTGCATAACAAAATGGAAGCTGTTCAAAAGGCAAAATCGCAGAAGTTGATTTAGACTTCTTTGATTTTTAGATATATTAGACTAATTAGATTATTTGATCGTTAGATTTTTAGACTTTTTTGGAAGTCAGTAGTGAGATTTTTTAATTTTGAATACTGAATACTGAATACTGAATACTGAATACTGAACTAATGCGGCAATTTATCCTTCAACAAACCATATACAAATGTTCCCAAAAGCGACGCAACTATCACAATAATAATAGGTAAAAATCCTGCGCCAAGCAAGGTAAACATCGGTCCTGGACATGCGCCCGCTAATGCCCAACCAAATCCAAATAAAATTCCGCCAAGTATATAGCGTGCAAAACTTTTCTGTTTCGGAGGAAAATGAATTTCTTCTTTATAAAAAGATTTTATTTTAAAATGTTTTATGAGTTGAATGGTTACAACACCAAAAAAAAGTGCGGTTCCTATAATTCCATACATGTGAAAAGCATCAAACTGAAACATTTCATAAATGCGATACCAAGAAGCCGCTTCCGACTTAAACATGGTAATCCCAAACACAATTCCGATCAATAAATAAATGAGAGTTCTTTTCATAGCTTAAAATAATAAAGGAAAAATTAAATGAATCATGATCAATCCGCCAATGAAAAATCCAATCACGGCAATTAACGAAGGAAGTTGAAAATTACTCAAACCAGAAATGGCATGACCCGAAGTGCAACCGCCAGCGTAACGTGCGCCAAACCCGACTAAAAATCCACCAATGACTAATAAAATGATACTTTTTGCATCTGTAAAAATCGTTGAAGAAAATAATTCATTTGGTAAATAGGTTTCGCCAGCATTTTCAAATCCTAAGGTTTGTAAATTTGCTACGGTATCAGGATTTAAGGCAATAGTTGCTTCAACTGTTAGGAATTGATGCGCAATAAATCCGCCAATAATTGCGCCTAAAATCACCGTTAAATTCCAGCGTTGTGCTTTCCAATCAAACTTAAAAAAATCAGCTTTATTTCCCGCACCGCAAATAGTACAAATGGTTCTGAGATTTCCAGACATTCCAAAGTTCTTTCCAACCATGATGAGTAAAAACATCACTAAAGCAATCATAAAGCCTGAAACGTACCAAGGCCAAGGTTCATAAATCCATTCCATAATTATATATTTTAAACAAAAAAAAGAAAATCAATTCAAAACGGAAGTAACTTTGGTTACAAATTGATTAAAAGTAATATTTTAAAGCGTTTTTAGCTACAGACTAAGCGTTAATAACTTGTTTCATCGAGTTGTACTTTTCCGCTGAATGTGCGGTAAACAAAAAAAGTATACCCTAATACTAATGGCGTTCCTAAGACAACAATGATAAGCATATTTTTCATAGAAGCTTCTGAGGAAGCGGCATTGTAAATATCAATGCTATGCTTTGGATCAACTGTTGAAAATAATAATACAGGATACAATTCTATTGCCACTAAAACCAACATAAAAGCAATGGTTAATGACGAAAAAATGAATGCCATTTTGTATCTTTTTTTATTTGCTAAACGTGGAACATTGGCAATGGATAAAAAGGTGAGTAACGGAACGATGAATAATATGGGATTTGCTTTAAAATCATCGGATAAATGCGGAATATAAATTAAAGTATACAACGTAGTGATTCCAAAAAACACCATGAATAAAATCATTGATTTTTTGAGAAGAATTGTAAGTTTTGCAAATAATCTTCCTTCGGTTTTTAGTAATAGATAAATGGCGCCATGTGTCATAAATAAGAAAAGTGTGGTAAAACCTGTCATTAACGAATACGGATTTAGAAATTCAAAAAATCCTGCGCCTTCATATTGATAGTTTTCGCCAATGGCAATGCCTTGTAATACGTTTCCAAGTACAATTCCTAATAAAAAAGCAAGCATAATACTGGATACACTATAAATTACATCAAACATCGTGCGCCACCATTTCCATTCTTCTTTTCCTCGAACTTCAATAGAAATTCCCCTCAAAATTAAAAACAATAAAAACAGCATAAAGGGAATATACATGCCTGAGAAAAATGATGCATACATAACAGGAAATCCTGCAAATAATGCGCCACCACCAATCACAAGCCAAACTTCATTTCCGTCCCAAACTGGTCCAACAGCGTTCATTGCTACGCGGCGACTGTGATCTTTTTTGAAGAATAAATGCCATGCGCCCGCACCAAAATCAAAACCATCTAAAATGGCATATCCTGAGAATAATCCTCCGACGACTAAAAACCACCAAGTGGGATAATCTAATCCTAAAAAAGTTTCCATACGTTTTTAATTTCCAGTTAATATTTCCGTAATTTCTTTGGTAAGCGGTCTGTCACTTTCATCGTTTTGCGCTTCTTCATACGGTCCGTGCTGAATCTTTTTATTCAATAAGTAAATAAAAAGTAAGAATAGAAAAGCGTATACAATCATGAATAAAATCAAGGAAAATAATATTTGATTGTCTGTAACTGCTTGAGAAAATGCTTGATTGGTTCTTAAATGTCCATACACTACCCAAGGTTGACGTCCCATTTCGGCTGCAAACCATCCTGTTTGATTGGCAATTTGTGGTAAAATTGAAGCAAAAACAAAAATCCATAATAGCCATTTTTTGTGGAATAATTTTTTTCGCCACCAAAGAAAAACACCAAATACTGATAAACCAATTAAGATCATTCCAATAGTTACCATAATATGATAAAATTGAAATACTGCATTAATTTGTCCGGGTCTGTCTTCTTCAGGAAACGCATTTAAACCAGTGACAGGCACTTCCGCATCGTAATGAAGCAAATAGGAAAGTCCGCCAGGAATTTTTAAACCTGTGACTTCTTGTGATTCTTTATCAACCCAACCAAAAAGATACATATCCGCAGGTGCGCTGGCTTCAAAATGTCCTTCCATTGCGGCTAATTTTGCGGGTTGATTTACCGCAACTCCTTCCGCTGATCGATGTCCTGTAAATAATTGTGCTAATGAAAATACAGTGGCAACCACCAAAGCTATTTTAAACGCACGTTTAGAAATGTCTACAAAACGATTTTTTACAATATAATATGCATGCACACTTAATACTAAAAAAGCACCAGCCAATAATGCGCCTAGCCATACATGTAACACTCTGTCTACACTTGAAGGATTGAAAACCATTGCCCAAAAATCGGTAATTTCGGCGCGTGCGTTCATGCCTTCACCAACAATATGATAGCCTGCGGGCGTTTGTTGCCAACTATTGGCGACTACAATCCAAACGGCAGAAAACATAGAGCCCAGAAATACGCCAATGGTAGACACTAAATGTACCCAAGGTTTTACACGATTCCAACCGAATAATAAAATTCCGAGAAATCCACTTTCTAAAGCAAATGCAAAAATACCTTCTGCGGCAAGCGCACTTCCAAAAACGTCACCTACATAGCGAGAATATACTGCCCAATTGGTTCCGAATTCAAATTCCATGACAATTCCTGTAACGACGCCAATTCCAAAAGTAAGTGCGAAAATTTTTGTCCAAAATTTGGCAAGAATATGATATTGTTTATTTTTTGTTCGCATGTAGGCACTTTCAAAGATGACCATTAAAAGTCCTAAACCAATACTTAAAGGTGGATAAATGTAGTGAAAAGCAATTGTGAAGGCGAATTGAATGCGGGCAAGAATTTCAGTATCCATAACAAAAATTTAGATACTACAAAGATAACCTATAAGGATCAAAAACGATAGTAACTTTGGTTACATAACATGTTTTTTAACAACTATATTCTTTATTTATAATTAAATTTTGTTTGAAAATTGAGCGCATAAAAAAACATCAAATCAAACAAAATAGAACATACTATATTTCTATGATGTTTGATTGGATGTGCTAATTTCGGTGAGAATTAAATAGTCTTCTTCGCTAAATACCACGTTGTTTTTTCTACACTATCGTCATGTAATCTATTGGTAAGTTCTTCCAATGTTTTTGGTGGTGGAACAATTACTTTATCTCCTTTTTTCCAATCTAAAGGCATGGCAACATTATATTTGTCTGAAACTTGAAGCGCTTCCAACGCTCTTAAAATTTCGTCCATGTTTCTACCTACATTTAAAGGATAATACATAATCAAACGAATTTTCTTTGATGGATCAATAAAAAATACGGCACGGACAGCGGCTGTTTCGCTTTCGTTAGGTTGCAACATTCCATACAATTTAGATACTTTCATGTCAATATCTGCAATGATAGGAAAGTCAAAATAAACACCTGTCGTTTCTTTAACGTTTTGAACCCAACCTAAATGTGCATGTATACTATCAATACTCAAGCCTAAAAGTTCGGTGTTTAGTGCATCAAATTCCTTTTTACGAACGGCAAATCCGCTCATTTCAGTAGTGCAAACTGGTGTGAAATCGGCAGGATGCGAAAATAATATCGTCCATTTATCTTTGGCAAAATTTGAAAATTGAATTTTCCCTTTCGTTGTAACTGCTGTAAAATCGGGAGCTTGATCTCCGATTCTAGGCATCGCATTAGAAGTAACTTCCGTTAAATTTTCTGTACTCATAATATAGATTTTAATTATTGTTTTATGAATTTTTCATAAAGATAAATTATAATTATGTTTTACGAAGTAACCCAAGTCACATTAGAAGGAAATTGAATTATTTTTAATGCTACTAATACCATTTTCACTTTAAAGTTACCCACAAAAACTTGGGCTTTTTCCTTTATTCTTCAAAATAAAATGTAACCTTAGCTATGGCTATGCTTGCATTTTCTTTTTTGCCTAAAGAAAAAATAACTGCCTTTTTATGGAGTAATTTCAAAGCAAAACTGGTATAACTTAAAAGTTAGACATCTATTCCTTTCAGCATTTTATTCCAATACAAATATGGTAAGCCATATTTTTTAAGCATCCAAAGTCGCCAATGTTCTTTTGAGCTATCAAAAATGAGCATTTGTTTTAATTTCGGATCTGGCGTAAAGTTTCCTTCATAATCGAATTCGGCTAAGGTCATTTTTCCATATCCAGTGACCAAAGGACAGGAAGAATATCCTTGATATGACATATTTGTTGCTTTTTTACCATGAAGTAAACTCATAATATTATCAACCAAAGGCGGTACTTGTTTTCGAATTGCCGCTCCCGTTTTTGCGGTTGGTAATCCTGCAACATCGCCTAATCCGAAGATATTTTCATATACATTGTGCTGTAATGAAAAATGATTTACATCAAGCCAACCAGCTTCATTTACTAAAGTTGATTCTCGCACAAATTTCGGAGCTGCTTGTGGTGGCGCAATGTGAAGCATATCAAAAGGCATTTCAACGACAGAATCTCCGCTAATTTTTTCTTTTAAGGAATTATCTTCATTAATTACACATTCATTTTCACCAGCAACATGTTTAAAGTAGATAATTTTTTTATCAGGATCTATTTTAAAAGGCGCATAAAATGGTTTGAAATAAATTCCGTATCGGTCAATTACTTTCATAAGTGTATCTCGAATTGGTTTTACACCAAAAATTACCGAGCCAGGCGTTGCAAATACAACATTGGTTTTATCTTGTAAGTTGTTTTTTCTAAAATAATCGGCGGCTAAGTAAGCAATTTTTTGTGGTGCACCACCACATTTTATAGGTGTTGTAGGTTGCGTAAACACCGCATTTCCGCCTTTAAAGTTTTTAATGGTTTCCCAAGTATATTCAGGATCCGTATAATTACTACACGCAACTCCTTTTTCAAGCGCTTCGGGCAAACCTTCAATCATAGATGGCTCCATGACCAATCCTGGAGCAACCACTAAATAATCATAACTTATGATGCCACTAGATTTTGTGTGGACACTATTTTTTTTGGGATCAAATGCTGTGGCAAAATCTTTAATCCACGTTACTTTTTCGGGAATTATCGATTGCATTGGTCTTCCCGTTTTTTTGAAATTATAGGTTCCGCCGCCAACTAATGTCCAAGCTGGTTGATAGTAATGTGTGTCTGAAGGTTCTATAATAGCAACGTCTAATGTTGCATCTTTTTTGAGAAGTTGTGCCGCAGTCATGATACCTCCAGTTCCGCCACCCACAATTAAAATTTTATGATGTTTGCTCATATTTCCTAAATATTATATTAACTTTTTTAAATATACAGCCTTACCTTTGAGCATACAGTAACTTTGGTTACAGAAGTCTTTTTTAGATTCAAATAAAAAAAGTAAGCGATTGAAAATGAGTATATTATTTTTTAATTTTTATAGATGAAGCAAAAAATAGGAATTAAAGTTTTAGAAAATACAGATATTTATTTGATCGATCAAATTTTAAAAGGTCGCTATCAACCAAATGACGTTATCTTGGATGCAGGTTGTGGAAGTGGTAGAAATTTGCCGTATTTCCACGAAAGTGGATTTCAGTTTTACGCCATTGATCGCAACGATGAACATATTGAAAATTTAAAAATTCACTTTCCTCCACTTTCGGCTAATTTTAAAGTTGCGCCTTTGGAACAGCTGCCGTTTCCCGAAAATACATTTGACCATATTATTTGTAATGCCGTGTTGCATTTCGCGAGAAGCGAAACACATTTTACACAGATGTTTGCAGAATTGGTGCGCGTATTGAAAAAAGAAGGAAGTTTGTTTATACGAATGACTTCGGATATTGGAATCGAAGGAAAATCTACATTTTTACAAAATGGCGTGTATTTGCTACCTGATGGAACCGAACGATTTTTGTTGACAAGAACGTTACTAAACGAACTAATGGAAAGGCATCAACTTTCATTTTTAGAACTCGTAAAAAGTACCAACGTGAATGATGTTAGAAGCATGACAACCTTAGTGTTGACGAAGTAAAAGCTGTTTTTGATAACTGTTTTTTTGTTAAATTTTATACGTTACGGTGGTTTCCCAAATATGATTAATGATGTGTGTATGATTATTTTTATTGACATAAATGTCATGATATCCACTTTTGATCTGTGTTTTTGAATTGATTTGAAAGCCAAGACCTAAAAAAATCCAATTTTGAGGGAATGATTTTGGAAGCAGACCTTTTTCAAAATTTAAGAATACTTCATCATAAGCAATCAAATTTAGTTGTTGTTGCTGTGTAAAAGAAATTAATGGAATAGTTGTGATAAAACGATATCTCAGTCGGTTTTGATAGTTGTATCCATCTGTAGAAAATTGCTCTGTTTGTTGGATGATGTTTGCCATAAAACGCTCTTCAAAACGAATTCGATGTGTTAAGCCAAATTTTTTAAATGGCTGTTTAATAATGAGTTGTTGCCAAATGTTATGTTCTGTGGCATCAATTGGTGTGCTAAAATTTGAATACGAAAAATTTTCAATGAAACTATATCCAAAAGCAATTGTTAGTGTTTTGTTGAGTTTATAATGAATAGAAGGACGCAATACGAATTGTTCCCAATCAGCCGAAAAATTAGTGCGCCTAAAATGGAATTCAGATTTTATAGCATACTGTGCATTTATATCCGAAGTAATCGTAAAAGTATTCCAACTACTAGAATGTTTGTTGGTTACTTCTTGCGCATAAGTTGCTGTTAACCAAGTAAAAATGGCTAGTAATGACAAAATAAATTTCACAATAAAGTTTTGCGATTAGAGGTTTAATTTTAGCTCCAAGCTTTGTAACCACCTTTGAGATCGTATATTTTTTTGAACCCAATTTCCAGCAATTTTTTTGCGGTTCGCTGACTTCGATTTCCTGATCTGCAATACAAATACATGGGTTTTTCTCTGTCGAAACCTGCAAAGTTTTCATTGAAGTTTGCATGATCAAAAAAATCAATATTTACTGCGTTTTCAATGTGTCCAGCTCTGTATTCTAACGCAGTTCTGACATCAATGAGTTGTACATTTTTTGCAGAAATTGAAATTTTAAATGCGTTTGCATCTAAAATTTCAATTTGATCTGTTGATTTGTTTTTTTCACCAAATAAGGAAGTTAAAAATGACATAGTATTTGTGTTTAGGGGGATTTCGCAACAAAAGTATGTATCCTATAAATTCTATACAGTAACTTAGGTTACAGAATGTCTTTTTTTTTTATAACGTGGATGGACATACAAAGTCAGATGTTGCAATTCCAATTTCTTTCATGGCTTTAAAACCACCTTCTATATTGATGAGGTTATGAATTCCTCTACTTTTTAGAATGGATGCCGCAATGACACTTCGGTAGCCACCAGCACAATGCACGTAAAAAGTTTCATTATTTGGAAATTCCGTTAAGTAATTATTGATATAATCCAATGGTGTATTGATCGCATTGAGTACATGTTCGGAAGCAAATTCATTTTCTTTGCGAACATCAAAAATTACGGGATCTTCAGTTGTCGAAATTTCTTGAAGCGTTTCAGTAGTTATCGAGCTTATGACGTCATATTCTTTGGCAGCTTTTTTCCATGCTTCAAATCCGCCTTCTAAATACCCAAGCGTATTGTCAAAACCAACTCTTGATAATCGAGTAACAGCTTCTTTTTCACGACCTTTTGGCGTTATTAATAAAATAGGTTGTTGAATATCAGCGATTAACGCGCCAACCCAAGGAGCAAAACTTCCGTCTAATCCTATAAAGATAGCACGCGGAATGTGTCCTTTTACAAATTCATCTTGATGGCGAACATCTAAGACAATTGCGCCAGTTTCGTTAGCAATATTTTCAAATGCTTCTGGCGATAACGCTTTGGTTCCACGTTGTAAAACTTCTGAAATATCGTCATAACCTTCTTTGTTAAGTTTTACATTTTCAGGAAAATAGTTTGGTGGTGGTAATAATCCGTCTGTGACTTCTTTGATAAATTCCGCTTTGGTCATATTTGCGCGTAACGCATAATTTACCTTTTTTTGATTGCCTAATGAATCAACCGTTTCCTTCATCATGTTTTTTCCACAAGCCGAACCAGCTCCATGCGCAGGATATACAATGACATCATCAGCTAACGGCATGATTTTTTCGCGTAAGCTATCATATAGAAAACCTGCTAAATCGTCTACCGTAATTTTACCAAGTTTTTGTGCTAAATCAGGTCTTCCAACATCGCCTAAAAATAAGGTATCTCCACTAAATATCGCATGATCTTTTCCGTTTTCATCACGTAATAAATACGTTGTACTTTCCATGGTGTGACCTGGCGTGTGCAATGCAATAATGGTAATGTTTCCCAATTTGAATTCTTGACCATCTTTCGCAATGATAGCTTCAAATGTTGGGTTTGCATTTGGCCCATATACAATTGGTGCGCCTGTTTTTTTGGCGAGCGTTACATGTCCGCTTACGAAATCTGCATGAAAATGCGTTTCAAAAATATATTTAATTTTTGCGTTTTGCTTTGTGGCTTTATCTACATACGATTGTACTTCGCGTAATGGATCAATGATAGCAACTTCACCATTACTTTCTATATAATAAGCACCTTGTGCTAAACAGCCTGTATATATTTGTTCAATGTTCATGATTTTTGTTTTTATAATTACAAGAGTAAAATTACGGTACTTTCACAACGCACACAGTAACTTTGGTTACAGTAGAGAGATTTTTTATAGGAATTATTGTTTGACAAAAAATTCCATGTAGAAGATAAAGATTGCCATGACAAAGATGAAATAGCCAAATCCTTTTTTGAGTTTTTTTCCATCGATGAAGTTTCCTAAATAGCTTCCGATGAAGATGCCAACAAGTGAAATACCTGTGAATATGGTTAAAAATTGCCAATCGATTTCCATGGTAAATGCATCGCCCAAAAAGAAACCAAGTAATGATTTGAACGCAATGATAATTAACGAAGTTCCCACGGCAATTTTCATTTCTACGTTTGCCAATATGACCAATGCGGGAATGATTAAGAATCCGCCACCAGCACCAATCATTCCGGTAATACCACCAACGACTAATCCTTCAATTAGGATTAATGGATAATTGTAATGTACTTCTCCGGTGGTTGTTTTCTCTTTGCGTTCTTTTAGCATGGAAAACGCAGCGGGAATCATCAATACGGCAAATAAACCGAACATTGCCATTCGGCGTGTGAATTCAAAATCTACAATAGTGAATAAAATATTTGGTAACGCTGGAACCACATAATGACGAACTACCGTAACACCAATGATAGCAGGAATTCCAAATACGACAGCCGTGCGCCAGTCTACATAGCCTTTTAAGTGTTGTTTTAAACCACCAACTAAAGCACTTGCTCCAACAATGAATAGTGAATAAGCAGTGGCAACTTTTTCGTTTACTGAAAATAGATATGCAAGTACTGGAACTGCTAATATAGAGCCGCCGCCGCCAATAAGTCCTAATGAAATTCCGATAATTAAGGCACTAATATAGCCAAGTATTTCCATAATTGTTTATAAATTTGTTAGTGCAAAGTACCGTTTTAAGAAATGATCTCACAGTAACAAAAGTTACATATTCAGGCTAAATTTATAATTTTAATGTGATTTCTGTGTAATTCTATGCGTCCCATTTGCTCTAATTTTTTGAGAAGTCGTGAAATGACCACTCTTGAACTGTGCAAATCATACGCAATTTCTTGATGTGTGTTGTGAATGGTTTTTGTTTTGTTGACACGCACTTTTTCTTTTAAATAGTTGAGCAACCGCTGATCCATTTTTTCAAAAGCAATACTATCTAAAATGTGCAATACTTCATTTAAACGTGTATGGTAACTTTGGAATACAAAATTTCGCCACGTTTTGTATTTTGCGGTCCATTCTTCCATTTTTTGCACAGGCACCATAATGAGTTTCGTGTCTTTTTCGGCAACGGCTTTTATTTCACTTTTGGTTTGTCCCATGCAACAATTCATTGTTACTGAGCAGGTTTCGCCACTTTCTAAATAATATAATAACAATTCGTCGCCTTCTTTGTCTTCACGCATCACTTTGATGGCTCCAGAAACCAACAACGGCATGCCACGAACATAATCGCCAATTTCCATTAACGTAAAACCTTCGGGAACTTCTTTGAACGTTCCTACTTGTGCAATTTCTTTGAGTAAATCATCTTCAAAAAGATGTCCGTAGCTGTTTTTGAGTTCTTGAATCATTGGGTTGGAATTTTTAGTTTTCTTCCTTAAAGGTAGGGAAAGTATTTAGAAAGCTAAATTATGGTAATTAAGAGTGTTTTTCAGTAACTTTTGTTACAAAACTTTTTAAAACAAGAACGTATTTTAAAGCTATTTACAACGCTTCTATTTTTTTCATGATTTCTTCGGCTTCGGCTGTTTTTTGATCGCTGAGTTTTCTGTTGGAAGTTGAAAGATTGAAAGCTTCTTTGGTAAGTTTGTTATACTGATCGTATAGTTTTTCTTTTGCTGTTTTCTTTTTGAATAATCCGAACATAGTTTTCTTTTTTTTAGCTTGTTAAAGATACGATAATTTGATGGTTTTTGATGTAGAATTGAAAAGACGTAAGTTGTTTTTTAAAATCTTGAACCTTAACATTTTCAAAAAAAGAAAAGCCAGAACATTCATAAATGATGCCCTAGCTTTTCGTAACAACAAAAATAAACTAACTATTTTTTTTCTTTTTCTTTTTTTCGTAAGTCTGTGTTGTACACCACACTAAATTGTAAATATCCTTTTCCAGTAGTGCTTACACGTTGGTAAAGCATTCCTGTTTGTAAATTCAAATTTTTGTTTAATTGATAGCCAATACCGCCGTACAATCTGTTTCTATCGAAAAATTCTTCTGCTCCGTTGACAAAGATTTCATTGTAAATACCAAAGAAAAACGTTCCAGTTTCCATGACGGGTTTGTTTACGGGAATGAATAGCATCAATCGGTAGCGAAAACGTGTTTTAAAATCGTCTTCAATCCAACGTTGTTCAGCTCTGTATCGATGTTCAAATTTTACACGACCTAAGTTATTATTCGTGATTAATTGCTGCCAAATTCGGTGTTCTTCCGTTTCAGGACTGTCACGTTCGCTATCGTATACAAAACTTCCGATATAAGCGTAACCAGCAGTTGCAAACGCATTTTGAGCAAAGTGATAATTCAATCCTGTACGTAACAACCATTGTTCCGTGTTGTTCGGAAAAACCGTGTGATTACGAAATTGAACTTCGGTATGAATACTAAATTTTTCACTAATTTTATTGGTTCCAAAATACATGAGCCAATTTCCTGTTTCGTCCTGACTCCAACTGGTTCGTGGAATTATGGAAAGTATCAGTAATAAGGCACTTATTTTTTGTTTACAATTCATTCCTATAAAAACGTTACTTTACCATTGCTAATGTCGTACATTCCGCCAACAATTTTAATTTCACCATTATTTTCTTGCTCTACCAATACAGGACTTAGTTTGCGAATATTTGCAATAGCCATTTCAACATTTTTAACAGCAACACTGTCTACAAAATCACTGTTTCTGGAGTTACGTAAGCTTTCATCTGTTGGTTCTGTAACGGCATCTACAGCAGGTTCTATTTTGTTGATTAATGCGGTTAGGTTTCCAAGTCTTGCATGATCGCAAGCGCCTTTGATTGCACCACAACTTGTGTGTCCTAAAACAACAATTAGTTTTGTTCCAGCTAGTTTACAGGCAAATTCCATACTCCCTAAAATGTCTTCATTTATAAAGTTTCCAGCGATTCGAATGCTAAAAATATCACCTAATCCTTGATCAAAGACTAATTCTGCGGAAACTCTAGAATCTATACAACTCAAAATAGTCGCAAACGGAAATTGACCGTCGCTCGTGTCATTAACTTGTTCTAAAAGGTTTCGATTTGCTTTTAAATTTTGCTGAAATCGTTCGTTTCCTTCTTGTAAAAACTGGAGTGCTTTTTGAGGTGTAAGTGTTGCCTGTGTTTCTCTAGTGTGTGCTTTCATAGTTTATAATTATTGTAATTGAATTGTTGATTTGTTATTTACGATTAAAATAGGTGTATTAATTTTTTCAATTACTAGTTTGATATTCGATTTTAATCCTTGGAATCGTCCTTGATTTTTCTTTGTATGTGAATTGATACATAGAATTCCGATATTATTTTTTGCGACATACGTTGCGATCGTATTCATGGTATTGCTTCCGTTTTCAAATTCGTATGATATGCCGTTTTCAGTTGCTTTGTGTGTACTCGTTTCTGCTTCTGAACGCACATAAAAATGTTTGATAGGGTTTTTGCTGTACTTGTGTAAATCCTTTGCAAGTTCTGCTGATAATTCATCCATACTAGTATTAAATAAACCAATTGACATTGCTTCTGATGGATTCATTATTTTTTCTTTTCCAGAAATTAATACAGAACCATTGAACGTGTCTAAAATGAATTTTGTAAATCCATCACCTAAAAAATTGATTAATTTTGGCGTACGTTTTCCTAATACCACAATGTCAGGATTTAGGGTTTTAATGCGCTCCGATGTTTCATCTTTTAAGTTTCCCAAAATACAATTTCCATTGATGGTAATACCAGTTTTTTTAAAAATTTCACGAACCAATATTTTCATTTTAGCTTTCTTCTTCACACGCTCTTCATCAATAGCGCGCATTGCTGAAAATTGATTTTCGTATTCCGTAATGTCTGAAGGTTTCAATACATGAAAAACATCAATACGTGCGTTAATTATCTTTGAAAGGCTTACCGCATTTTCCAAAGCTGCATTGGAAGCTTCAGAAAAATCGGTTAATACGAGCATTTTATATTTTGGTGTGTTCATGATGTTACATTTTTAATGGTTACGGTACTCAAACAGTTTTAGGTCTAAGTTGAAAAAACTCGATAAAGCTCTTTGGATTTTCCACAACTCCACGTTCTGAAATCAATTTAATATCAATATTTCTGTTGCGTGCTTTTTCTGAAAAATCTTCTAATATTTCAATAATATCATTATCCAAGAAACGTGTTTTACGAACATCTAATTCTAAGAATGTTTCTCTTGGTAAACTGTCTAATTCTTTTAAAATAGCACCTTTGTTAAAGAAAGTAACTTCTTCTGCAAAGGTCATTTTAATTCTATGTTTTCCATTGCTTTTATCTTCAATGTGTAAGAAGTGTGAATTTTGAAAACTTTTGATCAATATCACTACAATACCAACAGCAAGCCCTAATCCAATTCCCCATAATAGATCTAAAAATACGATTCCGACAATTGTTACTATAAACGGCACAAATTGTTTCCAACCAGCTAGATACATTTTTTTGAACAATTCAGGTTTTGCTAACTTATATCCTACAATTAATAAAATAGCGGCTAATACAGAAAGTGGAATCATGTTTAGTAATGTCGGAATTAAAATCACAGAAATTAAAAGTAAAAAACCATGAATAATTGCAGCCATTTTGGTTTTTCCGCCCGATTGAATGTTTGCGGAACTTCTAACAATTACTTGCGTGATTGGGATTCCTCCAACTAGTCCAGAAAGCACATTTCCTGTTCCTTGTGCAAATAATTCTTTGTTTGTAGGTGTCACACGTTTTTCAGGATCTAACTTATCCGTAGCTTCCACACATAAAAGCGTTTCTAAACTCGCCACTAAAGCAATCGTAAAACCTGTAATCCATATATTATAATCGCTTATCGCAGAAAAATTCGGAAAGCTAAATTGTCCAATAAACGAATCGAAATTATCCGGAACAGGTACTTTTACTAAATGTTCTTTAATGATTCCGTATGTAGCGTTATCTTTTGTTAAGATAAAATATAAAATACCCAAAATTACGGCAACTAATGGTCCTTGTATCAGTTGAAATATTTTTCCTTTTTTGGATAATACATTGTTCCAAAGAATTAAAATTCCCAAGCCAATTATGGCAATGATTGTTGCGCCAACATTAACTTGATCGATAGTGTTTATAATTTCTGAAAACGTATTTTCTCCATCTACTTGGAAAAAGGCAAAATCTCCTTCTGGATCTGCATCGTAGCCAAAAAAGTGAGGAATTTGTTTTAAAATAATAATAATTCCGATACCTGTGAGCATTCCTTTAATGACGGAAGAAGGAAAGAAATATCCGATAATTCCAAATCGTAAAATACCAAATACAATTTGTATCACACCACCAATTACGACAGCAACTAAGAAGTTTTCATAACCACCTAAGGCAGTAATTGCAGTTAGTACAATAGCAGCCAAACCTGCGGCTGGCCCACTAACTCCAACTTGTGAACCACTGATGGCACCAACGACAATACCACCAATAATTCCAGCAATAAGTCCTGAAAATAAAGGTGCGCCACTGGCTAAGGCAATTCCTAAACATAGCGGAAGTGCCACAAAGAAAACGACAATACTAGCGGGGAAATCCGCTTTTAAATTTTTGAATGGATTTGAACTATTCATCATTGTGAAAGTAAATTTTTTGAATTGAAAGGATGTATGGAATGCCCATACAACATCCAATTCGTAGTTAGTTATTTTTTGTTGTAAAAACAGAATAGTTCTTCCGTAGTTGTTAGTGAAAAGAACTTTCTAGCTATGTTTAGTGTAATAGCATGAAAAATATACTTTATACTAGTTCAGGTGGTGGAATTAAGATTTCAAGATGATGAGAACTGCCTGATAGCTGTTTGTAAAAATGTGTAGTATGTTGATTAAAACCATCATTAATCAGTAAAAAACTAATGGTAAATGGAGTTAATTTTTTAGATTCTTCTGTTGTATCTTCGATTTCCAACTCGGAATCGTCTTCGGTATCAAAATCGACTAATTCGAAAGAAGTATCAGAAAAAACAGAAAATGTTTTCGCAATGGGTTGTAACAATAGCGCACACAAAACCAGCAAAAAGAGAAATTGCTTTATCAGGTTTATTAGCTGTGTACGTTTGTTCAACATTTATTTTATGGCTTTAAAAACTAAATCTGTATAAAATTTAATAATAGTATCTTTTCCTTTTTTCACATTTGTTAATGCTGGCAAATGTTTTGAAAAATATCGTTGTTGGTGTGCACCTTCAATAACCGTAGATACTAGCATAATTGGAAATTCAAAATTCGGATTAATATCTGTTACCATATTGCTCACACGTTGCACAACTCGTTTGTAAACTTTATAATATCCTTTTTCATTTTCGCTGTCAATATCTTTGGTGTGATACGCTTTGGAAGCTTCTGCAATGATAATTCGATTCAAAATAACTTCATTAATGTACGAAAAGGAATTGTCAACATCTGTTTTTCGTGTTAAAATTTCAATAGCTGCGGCTAATTTTTCTTCAGATGACTGAATATTGGTCGTCGCAAAAACTAATTTATATTCAACCCAACTCCAATACCAACAAATTAAATAGACTAATAATATGTGTTTACTTTCAAAATAACGATAAATAGAACTTTCATTAGAACCGATAGATTGTCCTAATTTTTTAAACGTAAACGCTTCAAAGCCCAATTCGTCAATCATTTCAATACTACGCGACACAATTTTCTTTCCTAACTCTGATGATTCAGGATTTTTAGTGTATAACTCTTCGCTAATGGCAATATGTATTTGCAGATTTTCCATACTAGTCATAACAAATATAATAGTATTGCTATTATAAAGTATAAGTTTAACTCTTTTTTTGAAATAAAACTCAAAAAAATTTCATTGTCAATGTAAAAGCAGCAGGTAAAGTGTCTGAAAATCATACGTATGAAAAATAGTGTAAAGTCAATAATTCTGTTAAATTATATGTATTTTTGCACTTTAATTTTTCAGGCAAAATTCAATGATATGAAAAAAATCATACTTAACCAATATGCCTGATAATGAATACTATATATGACACATAAAGCAGGATTTGTTAATATTATCGGGAATCCAAACGTTGGGAAATCAACTTTGATGAATGCCTTTGTTGGGGAAAAACTTTCGATTATTACATCAAAAGCACAAACAACACGTCACAGAATTTTAGGAATTGTCAATGGTGATGATTTTCAAATGATTTTGTCAGATACACCAGGAATTATAAAACCTGCGTACGAATTACAATCGTCTATGATGGATTTTGTAAAATCGGCTTTTGAAGATGCAGATGTGTTGGTTTATATGGTAGAAATTGGTGAAAAAGATTTAAAAGACGAAGCTTTTTTCAATAAAATTGTTCACAGTAAAATTCCAGTATTATTATTATTAAATAAGATTGATAAATCTTCGCAAGAAGAGCTAGAATCACAAATGGATTTTTGGAAAGAGAAAGTGCCAACAGCAGAAATATATCCAATTTCGGCGCTTGAAAATTTCAATGTACCACAAATATTCAATAGAATTATTGAGTTACTTCCGATGTCTCCGGCTTTTTATCCTAAAGACCAATTGACAGACAAACCCGAACGTTTTTTTGTCAATGAATCCATTCGTGAAAAAATATTAGTCAACTACAAAAAAGAAATTCCGTATGCGGTAGAAGTAGAAACGGAAGAGTTTTTTGAAGAAGAAAACATCATTCGTATTCGTTCTGTGATTATGGTGGAACGCGAAACGCAAAAAGGAATCATTATTGGTCACAAAGGAAGTGCGTTAAAAACTGTTGGAATTCAAGCGCGAAAAGACTTAGAGAAATTCTTCGGAAAGCAAATTCACATTGAATTATACGTTAAAGTCAACAAAAATTGGCGAAGCAATTCGCGACAGTTGAAGCGTTTTGGGTACAATAATTAATGAGTTTAGCAGTTAGATTTTAGTAGTCAGTATTGAATTAAAAATTATATTTAATTCATAAAATCACACCGTAAAAATAAATATAAGTGTCGTCATCACTATGATTGCGCCGATAATTTTATCTTTTTTCGTTGGTGGATATTTACGTTCGTGTAAAATTTTTAAGATAAACATCGGGAAGCATAAACACGTAGAAATAATTATTAATGTATTGGTAGAAACTATTTCACTAATAGTATCAATAAATATAATTCCAAATAAACTCAAAGTTAAAGTAAGGATTCCTAAAGTTGTATATCCTATTTTAAGTAGTTTGTAACTCATAATCTTATTTAGAAATTTATACCGTAAAAATAAATATCAGCATAGCCATCACTACGATTGCGCCAATAATTTTATCTTTTTTGGTTGGTGGATATTTCTGTTCGTGGAGAAATTTTAAAACAAACATCGGAAAACACAAACATGCGGAAATAATGATCATGGTATTTGGAGAGATCACTTCAAGTACAGCGTCAATGAATATCATTCCCAAAGCACAAATAATTAGTGTGATTGCTCCAAGTGTGAGATATCCTATTTTAAGTAGTTTATAATTCTTGATTTCAATTTTTTGCATTTTTATGATTTAAAGTGAGTTATAATCTAAAATGATCTTGAAAGGTTTAGGTTTAACTAATACTTTGTTTAAGCAAACATAAAATAAAATGAAGGATAAAATTTATGGTAAAACCGTAATATTTTCAAGTAATTTAGAAAAAAAGTAAAGCTATTCTGTGTTAAAAAATTTATCTATAATCTTTATTTTTAAAGCAGAATTTATTTACAATTTGCAAAATAAAATAAGTGCTTTATATTTCCATACGGTTTTCCGTAATTGTAATCATTATTTTCCATAAAAGTAGTCTGAGCGGAGTCGAAGACTACAAATCAACAGTCCGATTCAAAAAATCATTCAGTTTTATCATTTCAGGTTTTCCGCTAGCTTTTCCCATACGACCCGCAAAGTAAAGTACAAACCAAACGAAAATCATCAATACCATCAAGCCGAGTTGAATTCCGTATGAAGTTTTCAAAGTAGCATTGGTATACGCCCAAACGCCAAATCCGATAAACAAACACGCAACGAAAAAATGTAAAAACATAAAAAATGTCCAAACAGTCGGACTCGGACCAAACAATCCATGCAATTCACATGCTTGTTCATCAATCTCATCCACTTCAATATGTAGCTGTGGCGACCAAAAATGTTGCTTATTCTTAGGAATTCGGATAAAAACATGATTGTCTATCCGCGAAATCACAAAATCTTTCTGGGTTTCTTTGGTCGCTGCCAAACGATCCAATACAACTTCGCTCGCTTCCGGAATAGTTCTCTTAAAACGTGGTCGTAATACAATTTTTTCGCCTAAACTCATCACAAATTATTTAAGTATTCCAAAATAGCATTTCTCATTAAAATAGAAACTGATAATTATCAGGTAGTTTTTGGCAATTTTCTTCTTCAAAGCATAAAAAAACAAGCCAGAAGCAAAATTCACACAATACTTACTCAAAATTACTTTTTACTCATAAACAGAAAATGTACCTTTGCGGGCACAAATAGAACGAAATGAGTAATATAGTAGCCATAGTAGGACGTCCAAATGTTGGAAAATCAACGTTGTTTAATCGAATGATCAAACGTAGAGAAGCCATCGTTGATGCCGTAAGTGGTGTAACAAGAGATAGACATTATGGAAAATCAGATTGGAACGGAAAAGAATTTTCGTTAATCGATACAGGTGGATATGTTGTAGGAAGTGATGATGTCTTTGAAAAAGAGATTGATAAGCAAGTAGAATTAGCAATTGATGAAGCAGATGCCATTCTTTTTGTGGTAGATGTAGAATCAGGAGTGACTGGAATGGACGAAGAAGTGGCAAACTTACTTCGTAGAGTTGACAAACCAGTATTGCTTGTCGTAAACAAAGTAGATGCAGCCAATCGTTTGCATGATGCTACCGAATTTTATTCACTCGGATTAGGTGAATACTACCCAATAGCAAGTATCAATGGAAGTGGAACTGGGGAAATGCTCGATGCTTTAATTGAAGTCTTGCCAGAAATTGAAGAGGTTGAAGAAGAAATTTTGCCACGCTTTGCGGTTGTAGGAAGACCAAATGCAGGGAAATCTTCCTTTATCAATGCGTTAATTGGGAAAGATCGATATATTGTAACGGATGTTGCAGGAACAACACGCGATTCCATTGACACCAAATACAATCGTTTTGGGTTTGAATTCAACTTGGTAGACACTGCCGGAATTCGTAGAAAAGCCAAAGTAAAAGAAGATTTAGAGTTTTACTCTGTAATGCGTTCCATTCGCGCTATAGAACATTGTGATGTGTGTCTTTTAGTGGTAGATGCCACTAGAGGATTTGACTCACAAGTGCAAAATATTTTTTGGTTGGCAGAAAAAAATCACAAAGGAATCGTGATTTTAGTCAACAAGTGGGATTTAGTAGAAAAAGACACGTCTACGGTAAAAGAATTTGAACAACACATTCGCTCACAAATAGAACCGTTTACCGATGTGCCCATTGTATTTATCTCAGTTTTGACAAAACAGCGTATCTACAAAGCCATAGAAACTGCGGTTGAAGTCTATAAAAATCGTTCCAACAGAATTCCAACAAGTAAGTTGAATGATGTCATGTTGCCAATCATTGAACGCATGCCGCCGCCAGCATACAAAGGAAAATATGTAAAAATAAAATTCTGTACGCAACTGCCAACAGCATATCCGCAATTTGCCTTTTTTGCAAACTTGCCACAATATGTGCGTGAACCTTACAAACGATTCATAGAAAATCAACTTCGTGAAAAATTTGAATTTAACGGAGTTCCTGTAAAAGTATATTTCCGACAAAAATAAAATGTCTAAAAAGGTATTTCTTATGGTCGTTTTCATCGTCAGTCTGATTTTAATTGGACTGATGATGTTAATTGCGGATGCCAATAATGAAGTTTTAAGTAGTTTTTCGAGAATGGAACAGAAATTCCAAAAAGTCAATGATTCTCTAGAAGAAAATGTAAATTCACTAAAAGAACAACTAGAAATATCTTCAGCAACCATTCCTGAAATTGTGACACAATACAATGAAAAGGCAGCAGAATTAATAGCTTTTATTCAAGTCTTAAAAACAGAACTCATACCTAATGATGTTTCAGACTATGATTATAAAGATCCTGAAATAGCAAAAAACAACGCGCTATTTTTTACAGAAAATGGTAAGCATTCAGAAAAAGGAATACAATTTTTGACGAATATAAAAGCCTACGAAAACATCGTTTCGGTCATCCATCTTGAATTTCCAAAAGCAAATACGCTTACATTTAAACTTCGCGAAATAATAGAAGGAAAAGATTGGCTAGACTACAATTTTAAAGACTTTCCTTTGATCGTTACCTACACAAAATTGACCGATATGGAAAGCGATATAAAAAGTAAACAAGAAATCATCTTTAACAAAGTGTTACGAAAATAGTAATACTTTACACTAAATTTTCAAAAGCTACATAATTCAATCATCTTTCACTAACACTAAGTTAAAATACGAGGTTCATCTTTGTTGAAATAAACATAAACCAATACAATGAAAACCTTAAAACAATCACTTTTAGTGACAATTGCAATCATTGCTTTTCAAAGTTGTGAAAATGATGACAATACCATTACCATTTCAACTCCAGTTGATACTTCGGTAAACTTTCAATTCAAAAACAGTATTACTGTTGGTGGGGCTGGATCTTCAGAAATCTCTGCGTTCGATCCTACTACGAACAAATTATTTACGGTAAACACGGAATCAGATCAAATATCAATCTTTGATATTTCTGACATTAGCGCGCCAGTTCAACAAACACCTATTAGTGTAAGTGCATTTGGAGCTCCAAACAGCGTGGCAGTTCACAATGGAAAATTAGCTATTGCTGTGGAAGCGGCAAACAAACAAGCTGCTGGAAAAATATATGTATACAATACGTCCGATAGTTCTTTGTTAAACGAATACACAGTTGGTTCATTACCAGATATGGTTACATTCACGAAAGATGGAAACTATATTCTATCGGCAAATGAAGGTGAACCAAATGATGATTATACCGTTGATCCGGATGGAACAGTCAGTATTATTGATCTTGTAAACAACAACGTAACTACACTAGATTTCTCTGCGTTCAATTCGCAAGAAGCAACCTTAGAAACGCAAGGATTTAGAGTTTTTGGTCCAAATGCGAACTTAGCAGCAGATGTTGAGCCAGAATATATCACAGTTTCAGAAGATTCACAATATGCGTGGGTTTCATTACAAGAAAACAACGGAATTGCTAAAATCAACTTACAAACGAAAACGATAGAAGCAATTTATCCATTAGGATTTAAAGATTACAGTCTTTCTGGAAACGCGATTGATGCGAGCGATAGAGATAATGTAACCGAATTAAAAACATGGCCAGTATACGGAATGTATCAACCAGATGCCATTACTTCTGTAAATATCAATGGAACAGAATATATTTTCTCTGCAAACGAAGGTGATGCAAGAGAATACGAAGGAACGCCAGGTTATGTGGGTGAAGATCGTATCAAAGATGTAACCTTAGATGCAACCGCTTTTCCAGCTTCTGAAAACTATCAAGCAGATGAAAATATTGGACGTTTAAAAATGGCACTTGACTTAGGTGATACAGATGGTGATGGCGATTATGACAAATTATACAACTACGGAGCGCGTTCATTCAGTGTTTGGTCAGCAGATGGAAACTTATTATATGACAGCGGAAATGAAATTGCAACGCGCGTATTAGCAGAAACACCAGAACGTTTCAATTGGGATTGGGAAGACAATGCTGTAGATGACAGAAGTGACGACAAAGGCGCAGAACCAGAAACAGTAGAAATCTTAAACATTGCCAACCAACGTTACATCTTATTTGTTGGTTTAGAACGCAACAGTCAAGTAATGGTATACGACATTACAAATCCGTTAGCGCCACAATTTTTACAACTATTACAACGAAATTCAGACTATGCGCCAGAAGGAATTACAGCGATAAAAGCAGAAGACAGTCCAACAGGAAAAGCATTGCTCATCATTTCTTATGAAGATAGCGGAACGGTTTCTATCTACGAAAACGAGAACTAAAAAAGCTTACATTAAAAATAAATTTAGAATAGAAATGCAATCCTTACTCAAAAAGTAAGGATTTTTTCTTTCTTATACAGAAACTAGTCATTAATTTAGAGCCTACATAACCATGTAATTACGGCAGAAGCTTTGACTGCATTTAAAAATTCAAAGTATAAACAATTAAAACTAATATCATGAAAAAAAGAAATTTAGGAGCAAAACTCTCGTTTACAAAAAGTACGGTTTCAAACTTTAACGCTTTACAAGTAAAAGGAGGAACTGGAGACACAAGAGAAGTTACCTGTGATACTTCGCAAGTATTTGTGTGTTTAAGTGTTCAAAACTGTCAAACAGCAGATTGCACTGTAAATTGCACGGTAACATGTCCAACAAACAATAACTGTCCAACAGATGTGAGTTGTGCGGAATCATGCTTTAATGGAATGTGTGATCCAATAGGACCAATATAATAAGTAAATTTTACAATAAAATTCCATCGGGATGCTGTTTTTTAGGATACCGATGGAATTGTTATACACAGGTGTTTCTGTTTTTTTAAGATTTTTTGTTGAGGTTTTAAGATTATTTTAATAATAAACCGCCATTTTTTCTGTTTGTTTGTGCATTAAACCGATTAGTTATCAATCAAAAAATAAAAATGACAAAACCACTACTTACAATGCTGGTAGTACTAGCCAGTATTTTTACATCTTCACTCTTTGCGCAAGACTTTGAATTGAAAGGAAAAATCATTGACAAAACGACTAACACACCGTTAGAATCTGCAACGATCTATTTAGAATCTATCAAAGATAGTACACTCGTTACCTACACAATTAGTAACAGAGACGGAAGTTATGAATTAGCTGCGCGAACAGAACTGAAAGAACTCAACCTATTTGTAACGTTTAACGGATTTGAAACGTACAAGCAAAAAATAAGTTTAGATAAACCTGTGATTCAATTACCTGATATCGAAATGCAATTAGCTTCCAACGAATTGGATGCGGTACAAATTGTAGCCATTCGTGCGCCGATTACAGTAAAAAAAGATACGCTAGAATTCAATGCGGATTCTTTCAAAGCGCGACCAGATGCAACTGTGGAAGATTTACTAAAAAAACTGCCTGGCGTTGAAATTGACAGCGACGGAAAAATAAAAGTCAACGGGAAAGAAGTCAACAAAATATTGGTGAACGGAAAACCTTTCTTTGGAAATGATCCAAACATCGCGACGAAAAATCTAACGAAAGAAATCGTTGATAAAATTCAAGTAACAACTACCAAAAGTGAATCGGAAGAATTCACAGGGAAAAAAGGAACTTCGGAAGAACAAACCATCAACATAGAACTGAAAGAAGATCAAAACAAAGGATTCTTCGGGCGAGCCACCGTAAGTGGTGGAACAGATGACCGTTATGCAATGAGCGGAATTGGAAACTATTTCAATGATAAACAGCGAATTAGCGTCTTGGCAAGTAAAAACAACATCAACAGTTCTGGGTTTAGTTTTGATGAAATCTACGACATGATGGGAAATGCTGGCGGCAGCGTTTCGTGGAATGGTAACGGCTCATTCTCCGTTGGCGGATTGAGTTTTGGCGGCGGACAAGGAATTACCACATCAAGCAATGCAGGAGCTAGTTTTGTAGACGAATATGAAGACAAAACAGAAATCATTGCCGATTACTTTTTCTCGCGTGCCGATTCGGAAAACGAAAGTAGAGTTGAGCGTGAAAATATTCTGCCTGACGGAAGTTTCTTTACCAATTCGCGAAGCACTTTTACGAACTTAAATGACAGTCACAGAGCTACGGCAGAACTTCAATTTCAAATCGATTCCACCTTTAAAGTGGTGGTTGCACCAAGTTTCAGATATACCGAAGGTGAAAACTTTTCATCACGAAATGAAGAATCGCTTGACGATCAAGGAACGTTATTAAACCAAAGTAATTCACAAAACAGAACAGTTTCGGAACGAAGAAATTTTGGAAATGAAATTGATGTTATCAAAAAGTTTGGAAGCAAAGGTGCATACATCAGTTTTAATCTAAACAATAGCTATATAAACAATGTTTCGGATGACTTTTTAAATACGACTAATGAAATATTTGGCACGAATCCGTCTACAGAAACGAGAGATCAATTGACGGATACGGAATCTAAAGAAAATCAAATATCAGCCAATGTAGAATATCGAATTCCGCTTAAAGAAAAACTATTTTTAGACTTAAATTATAGTTTCAGTAACACAAACGAACGCAACGACAGACGTGTATTTGATTTTGACAATACAACCAATCAATACGATAATCTCAATCAAACATTAAGTTCCGATTTAAAAGTAAACTTTCGAACGCATACGCCAAAAATTGGTGTCAATTACGAAAGCGAAAAACTATACTTAAGTTTCAATACAGGATTGTTATTTTCTGAACTAAAAAATGAAGAATTCATTCAAAATACAGCTATAAAATCAAACTTTTCAGACATCAGTATCAATAGTTACATGCGATACAACATCAAGCAAGGAATGAGTGTTTCTTTCAATTATAACACAAATACGGAAGCGCCAAGAGCGCAACAATTACAACCTGTGGCAAATGTGAGCAATCCATTAAACATTGTAGTTGGTAATCCAAATTTGAATCGTGAATTTAGTCATGGCATCTATGCGAACTTTAACAATTACGATTTCAAAAGTAAAAGTGGTTTCTTCTTTTGGGCTTCGGCAACTTTTACCAATGACAAAATTGTTCCGTTATCTACCACCGATGAAAATAGAATCCGAACCACAACCTATACAAACGTTGATGGTATATTCAGAGGAAATGGTGGTGTTTCGTATAGTAAAACGATCAAGCGAGACAGTAGTTCTGTGCGTTTCAGAGTTGGATTGTATAACAATTACAACAAAGAATTTAACTTCAGTAATGGCGTGAAATTCTCCACCAAGCGAAATTCCTTATCGCCAAGTGTTCAATTTACCTATAACTACAGAGAATTATTAGAAATAGAATCAAGATATTGGTTATCATTGAACTCAACGCAATACAGTTTAGAAAACTTAAATGGCGAAAACTTTCAAAATCATACAGTTGGTTTAAAAACGACTACGTTTTGGCCAAAAAACATTGTATTTGGAAACGATTTACAGTACACATATCAAAGCAATGTAGCGCCAGGATTTGAACGTGGTGCGTTATTTTGGAATATGAGTTTAGGCTTGAAAGTTCTCAAAGAAAAAGGAACGATAAAATTGACAGCGTATGACTTGCTCGATCAAAACATCAACACACGAAGAACCATAACGGCTGATTACATTCAAGATTCGCAAAGTACGGTATTGCAGCGTTATTTCATGCTCGGCTTTACCTATAAACTCAGCAAAATTGGTGGTAAAAAAGAAGGTGGCATGCAATTCTTTTAATTGAAATCATCTTGACTTTTAATATTTACCATTTTTTAGGGAATAGAAAAAGTCAAGATGAGTTCATTCACAACTAAAAAATAACAAAAAGCTTTTGAGAATATTTTCAAAAGCTTTTTTTATGCAGTGAACTTTGTATACTGTAACGAAGTCTCACAAACAATCGTTCAATACAAAAAAATCTATCCTTTAAAACTTATTGAGCATAAATAAAAACGAAAGTGCAGAATATTTAAATGCCTAAAACTAAGACGAAAAAAAGCACTAAAATCTAAACGGCAAAAGAACTACAACGTTGTAGTTGTTAAAAAACCGATTCACGTTGGAAACTGAAAAGAAAAAGACTTATTTTTAGAGTTAGACTCACAACAATATGCGCCATTTTTCTCAGCTAATTCAATTTTTTTTACTGCTTTTAGCTTCCGCAATTGCCTATGCACAAAATACACCGCCAAGCATTACCGCAATAGGCGATCAGCAATATTGTGAAAATATGCCCATGAATATTGTGACTTCTGTATCGATCACAGATCCTGATGCGACCGACACAACATTACCAGTTGTATACATTCAAATTTCGGAAGGGTATGCTAATGGACAAGATCAATTAACACTCACAGGAACGCATCCAAATATCAATGCTTCGTGGAATGCAGCTTTAGGGCGAATGTCGTTAATCGGTCCTGCAACCTTTGTCGAATATGAAACTGCTATTCAAGATGTTGTATACCAAACCACACAAACAACATTTACCGAAGATAAATTTTTCTCCATCAACTTAGGCGACGCAAATTACTTACCATCCACAGGACATTACTATTTTTATGTGCAAAATACAGGAATCACTTGGACACAAGCACGTGATTTAGCAGCGACACAAACCTATTTTGGTCTACAAGGATATTTAGCTACATTAACCACCGAAGAAGAAGCAGAATTAGCAGGTTCACAAAGTTCTGGAACGGGCTGGATTGGCGCTTCAGATGTCGATCAAGAAGGAACTTGGCAATGGGTTACGGGACCAGAAGCTGGCACAGTATTTTGGATTGGGGAAGTCAATGGAACGCCACAAAATGGAGAATATTCTTTTTGGAATACGGGCGAACCCAATAATCTTGGAGAAGAACATTACGCACACATTACTGATCCAAGTATCGGATTATCAGGTTCTTGGAACGATTTACCAAACGTGGGTTCAACAGATCCGAGCAATCCATATCATCCGCAAGGATACATCATAGAATATGGTGGAATGCCCGGTGAACCAACCATCAATCTTTCAGCAAGTACACGAATTGAAACACCAAGATTTACACTCAACGAAGATGGAAATTGCGGTCCGAGTCAAATCACGTTAAGTGTCGATACCAACACAAACAACGTATTATGGTTTGAAACACAAACATCAACAACACCAATTCATTCGGGAGCAAACTATACAGTTTCCGTAACCGAAACGACTACATTTTGGGTATTACCGACCTTTGCGGGTTGTACTGGCGGAACAAGAAATCCTATTACAGCTTTTGTTGATGAATTGCCCGAAACTCAAGATATCACCATTGTACAATGTGGCGTTTCAACTGGAATTTCCATATTTAATCTATTTGATTACAATGAAGAAGTTGCGGCAGGAATTTTAGCAAATCGACAAGTTAGGTATTATGAAGATAATTTGCTTACGCAAGAAATTACAAACAGTATTTATACAAACACTTCAAATCCGCAACTAATTTATGCTGAAGTTACAAATCTAGTTTCTGGTTGTGTTGATGTGGCAGAAGTTCGATTAGAAGTAAGTTCAAATGTTGTAAATGATGCTATTTTGAATGCTTGTGATAGTACAGAAGAAGTCGGAATCACGCAATTTGATCTATCGTTAGCAGACGCGCAAATCACAACGGGATTGCCGCCAGATGTTACGGTTACGTATTATGAAACCTTAGAAGATGTTTTACTAGCTACAAATCCATTAGCAAATCAATTTACAAATTCAACAGCATATTCACAGACAATATTCGCACGTGTGGAACAAAATGGAGCGTGTTTTGGAATTGGAGAAGTACAACTAAACGTAATCAATCTACCAGCGATTGAAGCGCAAGAAGAATTACGATACTGTCTAAATTTTTCACCACAATTCATCACGCTTGAAAGTGGAATTACCAATAATGTTAACGATTATACTTTTTTGTGGTCAACAGGAGAAACCACACCTGAAATTCAAGTCAATGAAATTGGAATTTTTACGGTTGAAGTGACTCAAATTGGCGGATGTTCAAAGACAAAAACAATTGTTGTAATACCTTCAAATATTGCCACTATTGATAACATTCAAATAAACGATCTCTCAGAAAATAATGTCGTAACCGTGATGGTTTCTGGCGAAGGCGAATATGTATTTGCATTGGACAATCCGAATGGAAACTATCAAGAATCAAACATTTTTGAAAATGTAGCTGCCGGATTTCACACGGTTTACATCAAAGACATCAAAAATAATTGTGGAATTGTAAATGAAGAAATAGCTGTGATTGGCTATCCAAAATTCTTTACGCCAAACAATGATGGTGCCAACGATACTTGGCAACTCAAAGGAATTTCTTCGGTATTTCAAGGAAATACACAAGTCTACATATACGATCGTTATGGAAAACTGCTCAGAATCCTAATCAATGCTGAAGATGCTTGGAACGGAACAAACAAAGGAGCAAAAATGCCATCAAGTGACTATTGGTTTTCAGTAACTTTACAAGATGGAAGAGTTTTCACAGGACATTTTACGCTGAAAAGATAGTTTAGTATTGAGAAGTGAGTTTTTGGAATCTAATAATACGTGAATTCGACATAAGAAATAAGTAATATAATTGCTGAGCGTACTAAAATTAATACTTTGTCACTTCGAGCGCAGTCGAGAAGCTTCAAAACGCTATTTTTTATTGAATCTCGACTGCGCTCGATTTGACATTTGAATTAAAATACTGAAATACAAAACATTAAAAGCTAAGTTATGTCGAACTCCTTTAGATTTGAATTTATAATATATGCTTAAATTTAAAAGCAGAAAGCGGTACACTATATCGAACTCAAAGCTCAAAGCTTATAACGTGATTCAGACCCTTTCTGCCTTTATAGAACTCAAATAGAAATTCGGGATTTAAAGCCCATTATTAAGGAGTTGAGTCCATTTTTTAATCTGTTAATTCAAAGTTATGAAAACCAATTCAATTTTTGTCGGTATTGATATTAGTAAATCAGTATTAGATATTTGTATTTTACAACCTACCCCTAATTATTTTACTATAGAAAATAATAAAAAATCTATTAAGACTTTTATTAAAACACATTTATCAAAGATAGCCCCTTGTCATATATGTATGGAGAATACAGGTAAGTATGGATGGTTATTGATTGATATTTTATCTGAGATGGATTATTTTATGTATGTAGTTAACCCTATCCATTTGAAGAAAAGTTTAGGCTTAATTAGAGGTAAAAATGATAAAATAGACGCTTTTAGAATCGCACAATTTATAAAGAAGAACTATCAAGAATTACCAAGACATGAGAAAAAATCTGTCGCACTAATAACTCTTCAAGTATTATTGTCTGAACGCCAGTACAAAGTAAAACAACGTAAAAGCCTTTTAATTAAACTAAAAGACTATCAACTTATAGACAATCCAAAGCTTCAAGAATTACTAAGAGATCAAAATAAAAAATTAATTATTGAGATTACTGATCAAATTAAAATAATAGAAAAACAGATCACCCAAGTAATTAAACAAGAACCAATTTTAAAAAGTAAATATGGTCAAATAACATCTGTTCCTGGAGTGGGAAAAGTTTTAGCATGGAATCTATTAGTGAAAACAAATGCCTTTACTCTTATTAATAATCCAAGAAAATTAGCATGTTTTGCTGGTATTGCACCATTTGAGAATCGTTCTGGATCTTCTGTCTTTGGCAAAAGTAGAGTTTCTTTATTTGCTGATAAACATTTAAAAACACTATTACATATGGCTAGTATAAGCGCTGTAAAGTCTAAAAATGATATTCAATTATATTTCCTTAGAAAAATAGAACAAGGAAAAAATAAAATGAGTGTTCTTAATGCAGTAAGAAATAAAATAATACATATAATTTGTGCCTTGATTAAAAATCAATCTTTTTTTCAAAACAGGTTGGTTTTATCATAGAAATCACGTTAATAATCTACACGTCTAAAAAATCCAACAAGTCTAACACTCTAACCAGTCTAGCAATCTAAGAAGTCTAACAAAATCTTTAGGTAGCTGAGCAAAGTCGAAATAAGGTAAGCTGAGCCTGTCGAAGCTACCAACTTCCACCAGCGCCACCGCCACTAAATCCGCCACCGCCGAAACCGCCGCCAAATCCACCGCCGCTGCTACCGCCGCCAAATCCACCACTACTTCCACCAGATCCAAATCCGCCTCTTCCCAAATTACTCAAAATAATAATATCCAGTAAATCGCTTCCAGTACTGCGTCTGCCACCATTGTTTCCGCCATTTCGTTTATTATTAGACAAAATAGAGATCAACACAAAAAAGAAAATAACTAAGAAAATAATCACGCCAGCAGGCATACCATCGCCCGATGTTCGTCGTCTTTCACCAGTAAACTCACCATTTAAAACTTCAATAATACTATTTACGCCTTCATCAAGTCCGCCGTAATAATCACCTTTTTTGAAAAAAGGAATGATGCGATTTCTCGTAATTTGACCAACAATTCCAGCAGTTAGTTTATTCTCAGCGCCATATCCTGGAGAAATCCATATTTTACGTTCTTTTTGAGCCAAAAGTATAATGACACCATTGTCTTTTCCTTCTTGTCCAATGCCCCATTTTTGTCCCCATTCTGGCGTAAGCATACCAATACTTTCACCTTTAAGCGTTTTAATAATTACGACGACAATTTGTGTAGAAGTAGTGTCAGAATATTTAATGAGTTTACTTTCCAAAGCGGCTTTTTCGTTACCAGAAAGTAAGTTGGCGTAATCGTAAACGGCATCAGGATTTGCTTTGGTAGGTTTTGGAGGAATGTCAAACTGAGCGTATGAAACGTTCAGAAAAAACAGTCCAACAATACAAATAAATGTTTTAAAATATGTCCTTGAGATGTTTAGCATTAGCCTTTTGAGATTTCATTTGATAGTTCGTTTTCGTCTGTATCTGCGTCCCAAGGGAAATGTGTTTCTAGCTCCAATCCGGCTTGTAAAATACCTTCAATTAGTCCTTTTGCAAAATTTCCTTGTCGGAATTGAAGACGCATTGCATCGCGTGTCGTATCCCAAAAATCACAAGGAACAACGTCATTAATGCCTTTGTCACCATAAATCACAAACGTTTTATCTTCTATCGCCACATAAATAAGTACGCCATTTCGAAGCTTTGTAGTGTCCATTTTAAGCAAATGAAATACTTCTAGTGCACGATCAAACGTATTTAAATCGGTGTGTTTTTCTAGATGAACTCTAATTTCACCAGAAGTATTTCGTTCTGCCGTCCGAATGGCAGCAATGATTTCTTGTTCTTCCTCAGCGGAAAGGAAATCTTCTACTTTAGACATATTTTTTTGGGTGCTTTTTGAGAATTATTAATTAAAATCAAAATCGACATCAGGAGCATCTTCTGAACCTGGATCTGCTTTGAAACGCGCCATTTCTTTGATGCCAAACATTCCTGCGTACATATTGTTTGGAAAGGTAACAATACTTTTATTGAAATTGTTGACAGCACTATTAAAGCGATTTCTAGACGTTCGCACAGAGTTTTCCGTACTTGCCAATTCGTCTTGCAGTTTTAAGAAATTTTGATTGGCTTTTAAGTCAGGATAGCGTTCTACGGTTACTAATAATCGTGATAATGCGCCTGAAAGTCCTGATTGTGCTTCTTGAAATTTCGCCATATTTTCTGGCGTTAAATCATCCACATTAATTTGCGTTTGTGTAGCTTTTGCTCGTGCATTGATGACAGCTTCCAGTGTGGTACGCTCAAAATCGGCAGCACCTTTTACCGTTTTTACTAAATTTCCAATAAGATCGTTTCGTCGTTGATATTCACTTTCTACATTAGACCAAGCGGTTTTTGCATCTTCTCTCAGTAATACCATTCCGTTGTATTTGGTGTATGCAAAAATTGCTAGAATAGCCACAATGACTAATCCGATTATCCATTTTTTATTCATAATTATTCGAGTTTATATGTTAGTATAGTATGGTATTTGGTTCAAAAGTTACAAGTTGTCCTTGATTTTTACAAGTTCAGCTCGAATCTGTTGTAATTTACGAATAATCTCAAAATTGGAAAGTGTTTTTTTCTTTTCTTCTTTTAAATGAACTTTTGCGCCGTCAAGTGTAAAGCCACGTTCTTTTACCAAATGATAAATAAGTTCAATATACTTGATGTCTTCAGGCGTAAATTTACGATTTCCTTTCGCGTTTTTCTTCGGTTGAATTTCGTCAAATTCTTTCTCCCAAAAACGAATTAAAGACGCATTTACATCAAAAGCTTTGGCAACTTCACCGATGCTGTAGTATAATTTATCGGGTAAATTAATGTGCATTAGTCGAGCGATTGATTTTGCTTGGCAGCATTTAATAATAATTGTTCAAATTCTTTCGGTGATAAATTTCCATAATAGAAATTAATAGGATTTATTTTTTCGCCATTCTTGTGAATTTCGTAATGTAAATGCGGTGCTTGTGATCGTCCTGTACTTCCCACAAAACCTATCAAATCACCACGTTTTACTTTTGTGCCTGCTCGAACATTGTACTTACTCAAATGTGCATACAATGAAACATATCCATATCCGTGATCAATACGAATATGTTTTCCAAAACCAGCGGCAGTATTGTCTGCACGAATTACTTTTCCATCACCAGAAGCATATACAGGTGTTCCTTTAGGTGCGGTGAAATCCATTCCCCAATGCATTTTTCGGGATTTGTTAAATGGATCGTTTCGCATTCCGTAACCAGAAGCCATACGTGTCAAATCTTCATTATTTACAGGCTGAATCGCAGGAATAGACGCTAAAAATTCTTCTTTATCTTCTGCTAACTTTGCAATTTCATCTAGTGATTTTGACTGAACAACCAGTCGTTTTTGTAATTCTTCCAACCGTTTTGTGGTGGAAATTATCAAATCGGCATTTTCATAATTATACATCGCTTCATACCGATTGACACCACCAAAGCCTGCTTTCCGTTGCTCTTCAGGAATCGGATTTGCTTCAAAATACAAGCGGTAAATATTGTTGTCTCTTTCTTCAATATTTTCTAACACAGTTTGCGCTTGTTCAATTTTCTTATTAAGTAAATCATAGCGAAACTTCATATTAGCCAATTCACGCTTCAAAACCTTTTCATTCGGTGTTTCAAAAGCCGTATAAAAGAAGATCGTTAGGAATAAAAATGAACATAAAACAACCGAAATTATATACAAAAATACATAGCCAATTTTGCGGCCACGCTTACTTTCAATCTTTCGATATGATAATGTTTCTGAATCGTAATAATATTTTACCTTACTCATTCCTTAAAATATTCTATTTTTGCACAGATTATTAATAAAATAATTGAGAAAAACTTGTGATACAAACAAATATAGGTATTGTTTTACAGTTTTTAGAAAATTTTAAAATAGGTTAAGATAAATTTAAGAATCGTCGAGAATTATCTTACCCATACAATTAAACTAGTTTACATACAAAACGAGCATGTTAAAAACGGTATCATTTAAGCGAATGATTACCGGTAAACAGCATGAGACCGTTAAAAAACAATATATAAACACATGAAATCTCAGGATATAAGAGCTACGTTTTTAGACTTTTTTAAATCTAAAACACATCAAATTGTGCCTTCTGCACCAATGGTGATGAAAAACGATCCAACGTTGATGTTTATCAATTCTGGAATGGCGCCATTCAAAGAATATTTTTTAGGCAACGGAACGCCAAAAAGTAACCGTATTGCCGATACTCAAAAATGTTTGCGTGTGAGTGGAAAACACAACGATTTGGAAGAAGTTGGTTATGATACCTATCATCACACGATGTTTGAAATGCTTGGAAACTGGAGTTTTGGCGATTATTTCAAAAAAGAAGCCATTACTTGGGCTTGGGAATTATTGACCGAAGTCTACGGAATCGATAAAGACATTTTATACGTTACGGTTTTTGAAGGAAGTGAGGAAGATGGTTTAAAACTCGACCAAGAAGCATACAATTTGTGGAAAGAAATTGTGCCTGAAGAGCGCATTTTAATGGGAAACAAAAAAGACAACTTCTGGGAAATGGGAAGTCAAGGACCTTGCGGACCGTGTTCTGAAATTCACGTAGACATTCGTTCAGACGAAGAAAAAGCAAAAACGCCAGGTGCTGAATTGGTCAATATGGATCATCCACATGTAGTGGAAATTTGGAATTTGGTCTTCATGCAATACAATCGTAAAGCAGACAAATCTCTAGAAAAATTACCTGCAAATCATGTAGATACTGGAATGGGATTTGAGCGTTTGTGTATGGTGTTGCAAGATGTAAAATCGAACTATGATACAGACGTTTTTACACCGATTATTCGAGAAATTGAAGCAATTACGAATACCAAATACGGAAAAGATGACAAAGTAGATATTGCCATTCGTGTCATTGCAGATCACGTGCGTGCGGTTTCTTTTTCTATTGCTGACGGACAATTGCCAAGTAATAACACCGCAGGATATGTCATTCGTAGAATTTTACGTAGAGCGATTCGATATGGATTTACATTTCTAAACAAAAAAGAACCATTCATTTACCGTTTGGTAGATGTATTAGACAAAAAAATGGGCATCGCTTTTCCTGAGTTAAAAGAGCAAAAGCAACTCATTCAAAACGTAATTAAAGAAGAAGAAAGTTCGTTCTTACGCACCTTAGACCAAGGTTTGGTATTATTGGATAGACTTATTGAAAATGCAAAAGGAACTGAAATTTCAGGGAAAAAAGTATTTGAATTAAAAGATACGTACGGGTTTCCTGAAGATTTAACTAAATTGATTCTTCGTGAACGCGGATTGACATACAACAAAGACGCTTTTAAAAAATTATTAGAAGAACAAAAAGGAAAAGGACGAGAAGCAACTGCAATTGAAGCAGATGATTGGGTGATTGTTTTGGAAGATGAAGAAGAAGAATTTGTTGGATATGACTTGCTAGAAGTTGATGTAAAAATAACGCGTTACCGTAAAATTGAAACCAAAAAAGAAGGCGTGCAATACCAATTAGTGTTCAATTTGACACCTTTTTATCCAGAAGGCGGCGGACAAGTTGGCGACAAAGGCTATTTGCAAACGCCAGATGGTGATGTGGTGTATGTTATTGACACTAGAAAAGAAAACAATCTCATCATTCACATTTCGAAAACGTTACCAAAAAATGTACATGCTCCGTTGAAAGCAATTGTTGATGAAAAACAACGTCAACGTACTGCGGCAAATCATACGGCAACACATTTATTACACCAAGCATTGCGCGAAATTTTAGGAACACATGTAGAACAAAAAGGTTCAGCGGTGCATTCAAAATACTTACGTTTTGACTTTTCGCACTTTTCAAAATTAACGGTAGAAGAATTACGCGACGTTGAAGATTTTGTAAATGCTCGAATTGAAGGTAAGCTTCCGCTAGAAGAAAAACGAAACAGACCCGTAGCCGAAGCAATGGCAGATGGCGCTATGGCGTTATTTGGTGAAAAATACGGCGATACAGTTCGGTCAATTCGTTTTGGGAAATCCATTGAATTATGTGGTGGAACACACGTACAAAATACAGGTGATATTTGGCATTTCAAAATAAAATCGGAAGGTGCTGTTGCCGCAGGAATTCGAAGAATTGAAGCGATTACGTATGATGCAACGAAAGAATTTTACGCTGCTAACAACAGAGCTTATTACGAAATTAAAGATGTATTAAATAATCCGCAAGATGCTGTCAAAGCAGTTTCTGACTTAAAAGATGAAAACGCGCAACTAAAAAAGCAAATTGAAAACTTGTTGAAAGACAAAGCGCAAAACTTAAAAGGAGAACTCAAAGGACAATTGCAAGACGTCAACGGTGTGAATTTCTTAGCAACAAAAATAGACTTAGATCAAAACGGAATAAAAAACCTAGCGTTTGAACTTGGCGGAGAAATGAATAACTTATTTTTATTTTTTGCGACGGTAAATGAAGAAAAAGTAATGTTAACTTGTTATATTTCCAAAGAATTAGTCGCAGAGCGCAATTATGACGCAGGAAAAGTAGTAAGAGAACTAGGAAAACTAATTCACGGCGGCGGCGGCGGACAGCCATTTTTTGCAACTGCTGGCGGAAAAAATCCGGGAGGAATTCCGAAAGTATTAGAGCGTGTAAAAGAGTATGTAAAATAAAATCACAGTATAAATTTTAAAAAAATAAAAAGATGAAAAAAATATTTATGATGGTGTTGGCTTTGTTTCTTGCAGTGCCAATGTTTGCACAAGAAAAAACGGAAAAAGATACTTCCGAAGATGATGTATACGTTTGGTGTGTAATGCCAAATAACAAAGGACAATGGTTGCTTTTATCAGTACCAGAAACTGCTGAAATGACCACTATTCAAGATAAGCTAATCTATCTAGAATTGTTAAATCCTTATGATATTACAGAAAAAGGAAAATTAGACAGAGCTACCAGTGATGCCATTTTGAAATTAGAAGAAATCAAAGGTGTGACGTATGAAATCAAAGAATTAGTCGGATTGACACAAGGAATTAAAAACCGCCTAAACTTGATGTATTACACTGCTAAAAGAGCTGCCGAAGAAAAAGAAAAGCAATAATTTATGATATTGCAAACCAACATTTCATTCACGAAAGAAACGTATAACCCAATAACGTATGACTCAAAAGTATGCTTATTGGGTTCTTGTTTTTCGGAACATATCGGTGGAAAGTTGGGATATTACAAATTCAATACGTTTCAAAATCCGTTGGGAATTTTATTTCATCCAAAAGCGATTGAAAATTTGATACTGAGAGCGATCAATCAAGATGAATTTACAGAAAAAGATATCTTCTTTTTAAACGAACGTTGGCATTGTTTTGAAGCGCATTCCGATTTGAGTCACGCAGATGCAACTACATTTTTATCCAATTTAAATACTGCCATTCAAAAAAAACACACTTTTCTTCAAGAAGCAACACATATTATTATCACTTTAGGAACTGCTTGGACATATCGACATATTGAAACCGATACAACTGTTGCCAATTGTCATAAAGTACCGCAAAAAAAGTTTTTAAAAGAATTGCTTTCGGTAGATGAAATTTCGGGAAGTATCGAAAACTGTATCGCTTTACTAAAAAATAGCAATCCAAAAATAACCATACTTTTCACGGTTTCGCCGGTGCGACATTTAAAAGATGGTTTTGTGGAAAATCAGCAAAGCAAAGCATATTTACTTGCTGGAATTCATCATGTTGTAGATGCGCGAAATCAAACACATTACTTTCCTTCGTACGAATTGATGATGGACGAATTGCGCGATTATCGTTTTTATGCCGAAGACATGATACACCCGAATGCAATCGCCATTCAATACATTTGGGAAAAATTTCAACTCGCGTGGATTTCTCACGAAAGTGAAAAAACACTAGAAGAAATTGCCACTATTCAAAAAGGATTGGCGCACAAACCATTCAATCCAAATTCGGAAGCGCATCAAGCATTTTTAGCGAAACTACACGCTAAAATTGAAAAACTTCAACAACAATTTCCTGCTATAAAATTTTAATTGTTTTACGTTAACTTCTTAATGTATAGTTAAATAAGGTAAAACCGTACTGCTGAAATTTCGATTTTACTTATTTTCAGGTATTAATCCATTAAAATTATACTCATGAAAAAAAAAGGAATCAAGAATTTGAAATTAAACAAAAAATCAGTGTCAACATTAAATGAAGTTTCACACATAAAAGGTGGTGATTCGGTATTTTGTACAGGATTATTCGGTTCATGTTGGTGTGATGTTACCGTAACTGATTGTAATTGTCCAAAAAGATAAAAATAGAATAGCCGCATAGATTCACAATTTATGCGGCTGTTTTTTTGCTAATGAAAATCAAGAACCAAAAAAGAAAAATCATGAAAAAGAAACATTTAAGAAACCTACAATTAAGTAAAAAATCAATTGCAAATCTAATCACGACAAACGAAATTAAAGGTGGACAAACGGGAACTGGCTGTGGTTTTACTTCAAACCGATTGGAATATTGCTGTGGAGATACTTTGGCGAGAAATTGACAATCATATTTATTACAAAAACTACTAAAGCGTTGTTTTATTCTTCTCAAAAATTACAATTCAACTGTTAAACTTAAAAATAAAATCATGAAAAAAAGAAATTATAAAAATTTACATTTAAACAAAAAAGCAATTTCAAACTTGATTTCGCCTAATGAAATCAAAGGAGGAAACACGGCTGGCGGCTGTAACGGGTTTACTTCTGTACGACCGTATATGTGCAAAGTACAATGTGATACAGCAGATGACAATTGCCAAACAAGTTATTGCTAAAAACTAAAAGCAAGTTTCGGTTTATTTTTTTTAAAAAAATGGGTAACAAATCTTGACATGATGAACTTTCTGATATAAACCATAAAATTTTGTATTATGAAAAAAAGAAATGTAAAGAGTTTAACTCTCAGCAAAAGATCAATTTCAAGATTTAACACCGCTTGGATAAATGGAGGTGCTTTGCCTTCAGATCAAGGAAGTTATCCGCCAAGTAAGGATAAGCAATGGATGAGTCTTCCGTATTCAGATTGCTGTAGAAACTAAAACAGGAGCGAACTTCGGTTCGCTTTTTTTGTGGATTATTTTCAATTAGTAAGGAATTCCCGTAAGTGATAGTTCTTTTTTTTGTGTACATTAAAATATTATTTAACCAAAGACTTTATATCATGAAAAAAAAACAAATTAAAACATTAAAATTAACTAGAAACGTAATTTCTAAATTTAGTGAAAACCAAGTAACAGGAGGTTTGCCTGTTCGTTCGTATTTAGATCCTTGTCAAACAAATGAGCCAACTTATTGCACATCGGCTATATGGGCATGTCCTACGTATAGATGTTATTAATAGGTAAGGAGTAATTTATAAAAAGCGAATTCATAAATTAACATAAAATTTTATACCATGAAAAAAAAGAACATTAAATCACTAAGTCTCAACAAAAATTCTATTTCTCAATTTGATTCTACCAAGATTAAAGTTGGTGGCGGAACTGTAAATCAAACATGTATCGCCAATACGCTGAGACCGAACAATTGCCAAATTTGTAATATTCAGTAAATTTTTCTTTCTGTTGAGTAATGAATTTTAGATTTTCATCTTTGTATATATCATAGAGACTAAAAATGAGTACTTACAAAAGTCAATTTCAAGTTTAATAAGAGGATTAAATTCTAGTCCAGCGAATTCTTTAGGAGTTCCTTGGGAGCCACAAATTATACCAGTTTTGCTTTAAAATGACTCAATAAAAAGGCAGTTATTTTTTCTTTAGGCAAAAAATAAAATTCAAGCATAGCCATAGCTATGGTTAAATTTTATTTTGAAGAATAAAGGAAAAAGCCCAAGTTTTTGTGGGTAAATTTAAAGTGAAAATGGTATTCGAATAGTAGTATGTCCTACGGATACGTTAAACCATACAGAGTGTTGGTGTAATATTAACAAACGTTAATCATTATGCAACAATAAACTAAGCGAACTTCGGTTCGCTTTTTTTTTGTAACCATTACATAGAAAAGTATACTCATGACTCATACGTACTAGTAAAATGATAAAAAACTTCTTCATACGATTGATCTCATATCCATTTTGTATATTTCTAATATATTTTGGAATTGAAATGATTACAATTTTCAGAATTGGGAAAATGGTTTTATCAGTAGAAAACAATTATGTAGTGGAGTAGTGGTAATTTTAATTGCAAGTACCTACTAAATAGTGGATATTTTAATCATAATAACAAAGTTTATAAACCGTAAAAAAAATCGAACTAAAAATCAATAAACATGAAAGTAAAACACATTATCGCATTATATCTTTTAGGCGTCTTTATAATTATTTTTGGTGCATTATTCAAAATTCAGCATTGGCCTTATGGAGCAGAAATCTTATCAGCTGGTTCATTTACAGAAGGTTTGGCGGTTTTACTAGGAATATGGAAATTATTAACAACTCAGAAATTCAAAGACTTTTTAAATAGTTAAGTCGTAATCAATCCAATTCCATCACTAATCAATTCGGCAACTTCAGGTCGTTCAGTTTTAATTTTTTCTAAACGTTCTAAAATTTTTGTGTGTAAAGAATCATTTTCACGAGTCAATTCATACAATTCTACTAACAATAACCAATCTTTTGGATGTTCGTTAGAAAGCGTTTCAAAAATAGATTGAAGTGAAATAGCTTTGTTTTTCCCCGTTCTATAATCACGAATTTTAGTGTATAAATCTTCTAGTGCTTGATTTTCTTGAGAAATTTCAACTTTTACAGTTTGTGTTTCCGATTTAAAATGTGTCGCAGGAAACGATCGATAATCCGCAGCGCCAGCATACGCAGAAACAATTTCTTTTCCCAGAGCCAAATCGAACGTACCATATTCAGGTTTAAATAAGACTTTATCTTTATACGTAACGGTACAATCGGTAAACTGAATTAAAATTAATTTTCCGTTAATATTCCGAATTCCTGTCACATTCAAACCTTCTACTTTAATACCGCTTTCGTACTCAAATGCAATGCGTTCGCCGTCATAAAAATGATAGGCTTTTAAATCGCGTGGACTCATATCTTCAATGGCTAAATTTATTCCTTTTAATTTGCCTAATGGCGAACTAAACCCATGCGGATGTGTTAACACACCATGACCAATCAATTCTTTCTCTCTATTTGATAAAGCCGTTGGTCCTTCTGTTTTAAAAAAGACAACTTCATTATCTTCATTCGTAATCATTTCGGTAAAAATACCTGAAACTTGCAAACCTGTACTCAACTCAATGGTTCCAATCTTTTTAGATTCAATCAGCTTTCTCAATCCTCTAAAACCGCCTTTTCGTAATGCCATCGTATTGGTAAATTCTTCCAAAACCTGCATCAAATAAGAAAAATCAGGGGTTACATACAATTGTGGTTGTGGCTTGGTAATATCAAATTCTTGATACGCAGCATCTACGGAATACGGAATCTTTTTCACTTCATCTGTCATGCACCATTTACTTTCGCCAATAGAAGAAAGCAAGCCAGCGCCATAAATTTTTGGATCATTCACATCGCCAATCAAACCGTATTCAACTGTCCACCAATGTAAATTTCGAATCATTGCCATTTCAGACAAGGCTACTTTTTTAGCTTGCAATTCGTTTACACGATTTTCTGCGGCTTCAATTTCAGTTTCTGTACTTCCAGCAGCTTCTTTCACAATAGAAAGTTTTCGAACGGCTTCATACATATCATTATCATGCGCAGACAAAATAGCTTTCGCACCAATTTCACCAAAACGTCTTAAATATTCTGCATAATCAGGATTTGCGATAATGGGCGCATGTCCTGCCGCTTCATGAATAATATCAGGCGCTGGCGTATACGAAATATGTTCCAACTGCCTGATGTCACTCGCAATCACCAACACTTTATACGCTTGAAACTCCATAAATGCATTTGGAGGAATAAATCCGTCAACGGCAACTGCTGCCCAACCAATTTCTTTCAAAATACGATTCATGCCATACATGCTTGGAATTTCGTCAATAGAAATTCCTGTTTTTTGCAAACCATCCAAATAGGAATGATGTGCAACAGTTTTCAAATATGAAACACTCTTTCGCATCACATATCGCCAAACAGCCTGATTAATAGCGGAATAATCGTCGTAATTTTGCGGTTTAATATATTGTTGCAAATGCGGAGGAAGTCTATCCAACAAAGGATTGGTTTCAATATGCTGATTCATGCGTCAAATTTTAACAAAGCTATTAAAACCTAAAATATCCAAGCCATAAAATATAGAAAAACAACATATTTCATAAAATATGTATCTTCACATATCTATAAAGTAAAAAAATGGATTCAAAACCTGAAACTCGAAAAGAAGAAATTGTACGCACTGCCGAAATGCTGTTCAAGCAAAAAGGCTACAGTGCCGTGACAATGCGTGACATTGCGCAAGCTATGGGAATCAAAGCCGCAAGTCTTTACAATCACATACAATCCAAACAAGAAATCCTTTCAAATATCATCATTACTATTGGTGAACAATTTACCAAAGGAATGGCGCAAATAGTTTCGGCTGATATCACAAGCATAGAAAAACTAGAACGCATCATCGCGCTTCATGTACAAATTACCATAGAAAATCCTTCCAAAATGGCAACCATGAATAACGATTGGATGCACTTAGAAGAACAAATAGAATATTACCTCACGTTGCGAAAAAACTATGAAGAAAGTTTTCGGCAAATACTTAAACAAGGTATTGAAAATGGAGAACTCAAAAATGTAAACTCAGAAATCATTCTTTTCTCCATCTTATCCACATTACGTTCGCTATATCTTTGGATTCCTAAAAAAGAAGATATCAAAAAAGAAGACTTATTAGGAATATTAAGCAAAGTGCTGTTAACAGGTGTTGTTTTGTGAAAATCAGAAAAAGTTAAACGTAAAAGTATCTTTTTACATTAAAAAAAGTATAGAAAAACCTTATTTTAATACGATTAATCTTACTTATCATTGTAAAGCCTAATTTTTAAATCTACCATAATGAAAACAAAACCTATGAATGATTTGAGATTGAAGAAAAAAATCATCTCAAATCTAAATGCTATTGTTGCTGGCGGACCGCCAGTTCCACCGGGAAGTAATTCTTGTGTACAAGAACAAACTTGCCTTACTTGTGAAGGACTTACCTGTGATGGTCAAAGTTGCGATCGTACTTGTTAACGTATCAATGAACTTTTTAATACAAAAGAGTGCTTTTTTAAGCACTCTTTTTATTTGGTAAATAACTGACATATAATATTTAACAAAACTTTAGTTGCAAGTCAAACTAACAATTGTTAGTTTTGTGTAAAGAACTAAAAAAAGTACATGGCAAAGTTTCATGAAATCGAAGTTGCTGAGGTCTATAAAGAGACTTCAGATTGTACCGTAATCACCTTTAACATTCCTGAAAATCTTCGGGAAGAATTCAACTATATTCAAGGGCAATATTTAACGTTGCGAAAAATCATCAACGGCGAAGATGTTCGTAGATCGTATTCGCTCTGCTCAAGTCCTATTGAAAATCAATGGAAAGTGGCGGTAAAGCAAATTCCTGGCGGTGTATTTTCAACCTATGCAAACACTGAACTAAAAGCAGGAGATACGTTAGAACTTATGATGCCAACTGGGCGTTTTTACGTAGAAGTTGATCCAAAAGGACATAAAAATTACCTCGCATTTGCCGCTGGAAGTGGAATCACGCCAATGCTGTCTATCATCAAAACGCACTTAGCATTAGAGCCAAACAGCATATTTAAGCTATTCTACTTGAATCGCACGGTAAAATCTATTATCTTTAAAGAAGAGATTGAGCAGTTGAAAAACAAATACTTACAGCGTTTCAATGTGTTCTATTTCTTGACAAAAGAACAGCGTGATATTGAATTTTTAAACGGACGATTCACCGCAGAAAAAATGCAAACGCTCACCAAAACGTTCATTGATATCAATGACACTGCCGATTGTTTCATTTGTGGGCCAGAAGAAATGATATTTCTCATCAGAGACGAACTCGAAGCTGCCGGATTGCCCAAAGAAAACATTCATTACGAACTGTTCTTTTCTGGCGATAAAAAAGCATCCAATGCACAAATCGCGAAAGCGTTAGAACAAAAAGTAGAAGGAACGGATGTCACGATTGTTGATGGTGGAAAAGAATTCCATTTCATTATGGAGGACGAATATGACAACATCTTAGATGGCGCGTTAGCCGCTGGAGCCGATTTGCCATTTGCTTGCAAAGGCGGCGTTTGTAGTACATGTAAATGCAGAGTGGTAGAAGGTGCTGTGGAAATGAAAATAAATTACGCACTCTCAGAACATGAAGTCGCAAGCGGACTCGTATTATCATGTCAGGCTGTGCCAACCACAGAAAAAGTCACGGTCGACTTTGATGTGTAAAAAAATAATTTGGGCGTTCCCACAAATATTCATTTCGAGAAAATCTCCATGAAAATTTGCGGTCGGGCTTTCGGTAGTCGCTCTCTGCGAGGAGCTTCAACAAAACCTCAATCCCTAACGCGAAAGCGGCAGTTTTCATGAAAACGGGAAACTCAATAAAAAAGGAATCTCCACGAAAGTGGAAACAAGAAAAAATTGAAAAAGGAAAAATATAAAAACACTAAAAATCTAGTATTATGAGTGAAGCACAACTAAAAAATCTCGAAGAAATTTTCGAGCAGCGCATCGCAAATGACGAAAAAATTGAGCCAAAAGATTGGATGCCCGAAAAATACAGAAAAACACATATCAGACAAATATCGCAACACGCACACTCTGAAATCGTAGGAATGTTACCAGAAGGAAACTGGATTACAAGAGCGCCATCGTTACGTAGAAAAGTTGCCTTATTAGCCAAAGTGCAAGACGAAGCCGGACACGGATTATACTTGTACAGCGCATGCGAAACCTTAGGAATCTCTCGCGACGAATTATACGAACAACTACACTCAGGAAAAGCAAAATACTCAAGTATTTTCAACTATCCTACGGTTACTTGGGCAGATATGGGCGCAATTGGTTGGCTGGTTGACGGCGCGGCCATTATCAATCAAGTGCCATTATGTAACACTTCGTACGGACCGTATGCACGCGCAATGATTCGTGTATGTAAAGAAGAAAGTTTTCACCAACGTCAAGGATTTGAAATCATGATGACGTTGTGTAACGGAACGCCTGAGCAAAAAGAAATGGCACAAGATGCACTCAATCGTTGGTGGTGGCCATCTCTAATGATGTTAGGGCCAACAGATGCAGAATCGATTCATACAGAACAATCGATGAAATGGAAACTAAAACGTAAAACGAATGATGAATTACGCCAGCAATTCATTGATCAAACGGTGCCACAAGCAGACATTTTAGGCTTAACCATTCCAGATCCCGACTTAAAATGGAATGAAGAAAAAGGTTGTTACGACTTTGGAGAAATCAATTGGGACGAGTTTTGGCAAGTTGTCAAAGGTCACGGACCGTGTAACAAAGAGCGTATGAATGCGCGCGTGAATGCTTGGGAAGAAGGAACGTGGGTTCGCGATGCCGCTATGAGTTACGCAGAAAAACAAAAAGCAAAAAAAATCAGCCAAGCTGTTTAATGTCACATCGAGCGCAGTCGAGATGAAATCAAAAACGAAACAAACAATAAGTTGAACTAAAAGACACCCACTTTCGTGGGCATAGAAATGGAAAAAAATTGGCCACTTTGGGAAATATTCGTCAGAAGTAAAAACGGATTAGAACACAGACACTTTGGAAGCTTACACGCCGCAGATGCAGAAATGGCGTTGGAAAATGCAAGAGACGTATACACACGCAGAAGTGAAGGTGTGAGTATTTGGGTTGTTGAATCTAAAAATATCACGGCTTCAAATCCTGAACACAACGGAGAACTCTTTGAACCTGCACACGACAAAGTATACCGTCATCCAACATTTTATACCTTACCTGATGAGATAAAGCACATGTGACACGAAGTGTCTTTCCTATGAAAATGGGAATCTCATCATTAAAAAACTTGAAGTTTGAACTTGAATCTGAACTCGAACGTGAATTTTAAAATAAAATCTTGTAAATGAATGATCAAAAGTTCAATCTGACAGAAAGGCTAGAAGATTTTGCAGCTGCTATTATCTTGTTGTATGATAAAAAACCAATGTCTTATGCTGGCGATTATTTAGCGAAACAATTAATTCGATCTTCTTGTGCTTCAGCATTAAATTATGGAGAAGCTTTGGGAGCAGGAACAAACAAGGATAAAATTAATAAACTAAGAATTTGTCTCAAAGAACTGAGAGAAAGTTTAAGAAACTTAAATATTCAGGAAAAAGCAAAATTAAAATCTAAAGATGACTTTCTTCTTTAATTGATGAAAACGATCAATTAATTAGAATCATCGTTACAAGAATAAAAAATATTAATTGAAAGAATCAATTTCAAACAGCATAACAGAAGATAAATAAGAGGAAAGAAATAATTTCAATTTCAAACTCGACTTCAAATTCAATTTAATGGATAATAAAACAAACCTATACAACTACATTCTCGAACTCGCAGACAACTGTTTAATTGCAGGTCAGCGATTAGGAGAATTATGCGGTCATGGACCAAGTTTAGAAACCGACATTGCATGTACAAACATTTCATTAGACTTATTTGGACAAACGCGCAGTTACTTTCAATATGCCGCAAATATCAAAGGTGATAACGCAACAGAAGACAGTATTGCCTTCTTACGCATCGAACGTGAATACAAAAATGTATTATTGGTGGAACAGCCAAATCGTGACTTTGCATATACAATAGCAAGACAATATCTTTTTGATGTATATCACTTATTATTGTTGGAAAAATTACAATTTAGTCAAGATTTGACGTTGAGTGCCATCGCAAAAAAATCGATCAAAGAAGTATTATATCATGTGCGATTTACGGGCGATTGGATCAAGCGTTTAGGCGATGGAACGGAAGAAAGTCATCAAAAAATGCAAGAAGCTATTGACGGATTTTGGACGTATACCAACGAACTATTTGAAGTCACGGAAGCGACTAAAATGATGTCTGAAGAAGGAATTGGCGTAGATGTTTCAAAATTAAAAGATGTGTATTACGAAAAAGTAACGGCATTAGTAGAAGAAGCAACGCTAAGCATTCCTGAATCAAAATACTTTCAAAAAGGCGGAAAATCAGGAATTCATACCGAACACATGGGCTATTTATTAGCAGACATGCAATACATGCAAAGAGCCTATCCGAATATGAAGTGGTAGAAAACGCATAATTTTTTATTCTTGCGAATTCAGTCTTAAAATAAATTAATAATTGTCACATCGAGCGCAGTCGAGATGTAACTCAAAAAATAGATTAGCAAGTATATAACTACAATGATCTCAGAAAAGCAACACATAGACGAAAAACTCATTCCAATACTGGAAAAAGTATCCGATCCTGAAATTCCGGTACTTTCCATTATGGATATGGGTGTCGTGCGTTCGGCAACAATAGTCAATGGAGTTGTGGAAGTGAAAATCACGCCAACTTATTCAGGTTGTCCTGCAATGGACGTAATTGGTGACGATATTGCAAAAGCACTCAAAGAAAACGGCTATGAATCTAACGTAAAGTTAATTTTAGTACCAGCTTGGACAACCGATTGGATTACCGAACGCGGACGGAACGCATTACGCACATACGGAATTGCGCCGCCATTAGAAGCAGATGCAGACAAAGAAGCATTACTAGGTGAAAAGCGCATTGTAAAATGTACCAATTGCGGTTCATCCAATACAAAACTAGTCAGTCAATTTGGTTCGACAGCATGCAAAGCATTATTCAAATGTGAAGACTGTTTAGAGCCGTTTGACTATTTTAAATGTTTAAAATAAAATACCTGCGAAGTCAGGAATCTCTATATAATATCAAAAACATGACCAACCAATCCATACGACTTACCATTCAAAATAATGTAGCGCACATTACGCTCAATCGACCAGAAGTATTCAATAGTTTCAACAGAGAAATGGCGTTGCGTTTACAAGACACCTTAGATCAATGTGAACAAAATAATGAAGTACGTGCTATTGTCCTTACGGGCGAAGGAAAAGCCTTTTGCGCAGGTCAAGACTTAAAAGAAGTTACAGAACCTGAACTCAACCCTGGATTCAAAAAAATACTCGAAGAACATTACAATCCCATCATTTTACGTATTCGCAACATTGAAAAACCAATTGTAGCAGCTGTCAATGGCGTGGCGGCTGGCGCAGGTGCAAACATTGCGTTGGCGTGTGACATTGTGGTAGCGCATGAAAAAGTAAGTTTCATTCAAGCATTTAGTAAAATTGGGTTAATTCCGGATAGCGCAGGAACATTTTTCTTACCGCGACTCATCGGATTCCAAAAAGCTTCTGCACTCATGCTATTAGGCGACAAAGTAAGTGCGGAAGAAGCAGAAAAGTTGGGAATGTTGTACAAAGTTTTACCCTTAGAAACTTTCAAAGAAGACGTCACAGCACTGGCTGAAAAACTAGCCAAAATGCCAACCAAAGCATTAGGATTGACGAAAAAAGTATTAAATCAATCACTTTCAAACGATCTTGAAGCGCAATTAGCGTTAGAATCAAAACATCAAATTGAAGCCAGTGAATCGGAAGATTATCGTGAAGGCGTTGCTTCTTTTGTAGAAAAACGATTGCCGAATTTTAAAGGGAAATGATCAACGATTGCTGATTGTTGAATTTTGATGTAAGAAGTAATTATGAAATCAAATCAATTAGAAGATAGACTCATTGCGTTCTCGGTAAATGTGATCAATTGTTGTAAAAAGGCAGATGATTCTTTTGCTGCCGAACATTTAGTAAAACAACTCATACGATCAGCTACTTCAGTCGCATTAAATTATGGAGAAGCAAGAAGTGCGGAGTCTTCTAGAGATTTTCTTCATAAAATGAAGTTATGTTTAAAAGAACTTAGAGAATCAATGGTCAACATGAAAATTCAAAAAGAAGCACATTTAATAAAAGATAAAATCATTATTGATAAATTAATTGACGAAAATGACCAATTAATCTCAATATTCGTAGCAAGTATAAAAACTGCTACTTCAAAAATCAAAAATCCTTAATCTTCAATCAACAATGATAAAAATAGGAATAATAGGTTCAGGAACGATGGGAAGCGGTATTGCGCAAGTGGCAGCAACTGCGGGATGCATCGTCAAACTATACGATACCAATCAAACAGCGTTGGACAAAAGTAAAGCGGCTTTACACAAAATACTAAATCGATTAGTCGAAAAAGGCAGAATCGATGTAACCGAAAAAGAACGCATTCAAGGAAACATTACCTATGTAAATTCTTTACAAAAATTAGGCGACTCAGACTTGACCATTGAAGCGATTGTTGAAAACTTAGACATCAAGCAAAAAGTATTTTCAGAACTAGAAAGTTACCTGTCTGAAGATGCCATCATAGCTTCCAACACGTCGTCATTATCCATAGCTTCCATAGCTTCGTCATTAAAAAATCCATCACGTTGCATTGGAATTCACTTCTTCAATCCGGCACCATTAATGAAACTCGTTGAGGTCATTCCCGCGATTCAAACCTCAAAAGAAGTCTTAGACAAAACAATCAAAACCATTGCCAATTGGAAAAAAATCGTCGCGGTAGCAAAAGATACACCAGGATTCATTGTCAACCGAGTGGCACGCCCTTTCTATGGAGAATCCTTACGAATCTATGAAGAAGGTTTGGCAGATTTCGCTACGATTGACAACGCCTTAAAATCGCTTGGCGGATTCCGCATGGGACCATTTGAACTCATGGATTTCATAGGAAACGACGTAAACTATACGGTAACAGAAACGGTTTTCACGGCATTCTATTTTGATTCAAGATACAAACCGTCATTCACACAAAAGCGATTATCGGAAGCTGGATATCTTGGAAGAAAAACAGGAAAAGGATATTATAACTATGATGAAAACGGACGTGTCACTTCGAGCGTTGAAATTGAGCGGAGTCGAAATGCAGAATTAGAACAACAAATATTCAACCGCGTCTTAGTCATGCTCATCAACGAAGCGGCAGATGCATTATTCCTAAACATTGCTTCCGCAGAAGACATTGACAACGCCATGACCAAAGGAGTCAACTATCCAAAAGGACTATTGGCTTGGGCAGATGAAAAAGGAATCGATTGGTGTGTGGAAACTTTAGACAAATTATACCATGAATATCACGAAGAAAGATATCGTTGTTCACCGTTGCTCAGGAAGATGAATCGAAATGGAATGAAGTTCTTTAGTAAGTGAGTCTATGAGTAGGTTAGTTTTTTAGGTATGAAAAGTAGTTATTATTTTAAATTTGAGGAATTAAAAATTTATCAGAAAGCAATTATTTTTGGTGAGTCAGTTAATGATCAAATAAGTACATTTCCAAAACAAGAAATGTATCGGTTAAGTTCACAATTTATAAGAGCGGCTGATTCTATAGCTTTAAACATAGCAGAAGGTTCAGCAAGCACGGATGCACAGTTCAATAGATACTTACAAATGGCTTGGGACAGTGCACACGAATGTGTAGTTTGTAGTACCAAAGCAAAACTAAGGAATTTCATTAGTAAGGAACAAGACGAGAAAAATAGAGAAATGATTACTGAGTTATCAAAAATGATAACCGCTTATAAGAATCACCTAAAGAAACGAATAAATAAATCGTAAAACTGATGAACTAAATCACTCATCTACTCACAAACTAAAACACTCAATGACAAAAATGCAAGGAAACAAAATACCCCACAAAATGCTAAGTCTCGATCCATTTAGTACATGGCTCGGAATTGAAATTTTGGAATGTGAAATAGGAAGATGCAAAGTTGGGTTAACCATTCGTAAAGACATGCTCAACAGTATGGGAAAAGCGCATGGCGGCATCAGTTACTCGTTGGCAGATACTGCTTTTGGTTTTGCGGCAAACACACACGGAAAATATGCAGTTTCCATTGAAACATCGATCAATCATATAGAAGCATTAGAAGAAGGCGATTTCATCGTTGCCGAATCGGTCATAGAAAAAGTAAAAAACAAACTCGGTTTCAACATCATAGAAGTCAAACGCAATGACGAACTCATCGCACTATTCAAAGGTGTTGTCTATCGAACACAAAAAAACTGGGAAGAATAAATAACGATGAACGATATAAGATTGTAGATTTTAGAATGAAAAATTTCAACAATCAAAAATCGTCAATCAACAATCTCAAATAAAAATTATGGAAGCATACATCATAGACGGAGTCAGAACTCCCATAGGACAATTCAAAGGAACACTCGCTACACAACGTGTGGACGATTTAGGCGCATTGGTCATCAAAGAAATCACAGATCGAAATCCAAACATTCCAAAAGACGCGTATGACGATGTTATCATCGGTTGCGCCAATCAAGCAGGAGAAGACAATCGAAACGTAGCACGCATGTCGTCACTATTGGCAGGTTTACCATTTACGGTGCCGGGCGAAACTGTAAACAGGCTTTGTAGCTCTGGACTCTCAGCCATCATTCACGCCAATCGTGCCATCAAAGCAGGCGATGGCGATCTATTCATTGCTGGCGGCGTGGAAAACATGACGCGCGGTCCATACGCAATTTCAAAACCTTCAAGTGCTTTTGGTACAGATGCCAAAATGTACGATACCAGTTTTGGTTGGCGATTCGTCAATCCAAAAATGCACGAAATGTACGGAACGGATGGCATGGGAATGACGGCAGAAAATCTTGTTGAAAAATACAATATCTCTCGCGAAGATCAAGATGCGTTTGCATACAGAAGTCAAATGAAAGCGACAACAGCACAAAACTCAGGACGATTAGCCAAAGAAATTGTCGCAGTAACCATTCCGCAACGAAAAAAAGATCCGATCATTTTCAAAAATGACGAATTCATCAAACCAACGACAACCAAGGAAATCTTAGGAAAACTAAGACCAGCGTTCAAAAATGACGGAAGTGTTACGGCAGGAAATGCCTCTGGTTTAAACGATGGCGCAGCGGCAACAATCATCGCTTCGGAAACGGCTGTCAAAAAATACAATCTCAAACCAATGGCGCGCATTGTAAGTTCGGCGGTTGTCGGCGTAGAACCGCGCATCATGGGAATTGGTCCTGTAAACGCATCCAACAAAGCACTCGAAAAAGCAGGATTAACCATGGAAGACATGGACGTTATCGAACTCAACGAAGCCTTTGCGGCGCAAAGTTTGGCGTGTATTCGCGCATGGGGATTAGCAGACGACGATCCACGAATCAATCCAAATGGTGGCGCTATCGCTATCGGGCATCCGCTCGGCGTTACGGGCACGCGCATTGTGTATTCGGCGGCGTTACAATTACAGGAAACAGGCAAGCGATACGCACTCATTACCATGTGTATAGGTGTCGGACAAGGCTATGCGGCAATCATTGAAAACGTAAATATATAACATAATTTGGGCGTTCCCACAAAAGCACACTTCAGCTTCGCTCAGTGTACTTTCGTGGTCGGGCTTTCGGCTATATCTTTTTTGAAATACTGTCATTGCGAGACAAATTTGTAATTTGTTGTGGCAATCCTATCAAACAAAAGAAAATTACTCGTTGTAAAGCAAAAAAGGATGCCGCCTCAATCCCTAACGTGAAGCTAGTACTTAGCTATGAGAATTGAGTAGTGAGAAAGCCAAAAAAACAAACCAACAGAAAAACAGGAGTAAAGCAACACAACTCAAAACCGACAACTCACAACTGACAATAAAAGCGCAAGCGACACAAAAAATAAGTTAAAAGTTAAAAAGTGCTGAGTTATGAGTAAAACAAATCAACCGACAACAGAAAACTGATAACTCATAACAGGAGCAAAGCAACAAAATCAACAACAAAAAATGTCACATCGAGCGCAGTCGAGATGCAATAAAACCAATAAAACCAATAAAACCAATAAAACAATTGAATCATTTAATCTTAAATCATTCAATCTTTAAATAAAGAACACATGATCTTACAAAGCTACATAAACGGAAATTGGACACACGGAACAGGTGAAGGTTCACCAATGTTTGATGCCGTAACCGGAGAAACCATCGGATTTGCAACCACGGAAGGACTGGATATTCCATCAGCACTTGCCTACGGAAGAACCAAAGGCGGCGAAAAACTTCGCAAAATGACCTTTCAAGAGCGTGGAAACATGCTCAAATCACTAGCTTTATATCTCAACAAACGAAAAGAACAATTCTACGACATCAGTTACAAAACAGGCGCAACTCGTGTAGATAGCTGGATTGATATCGAAGGCGGATTCGGAAACCTATTCGCAAATGCTTCACTTCGGAAACTATTTCCAAATCAACCCTATCACGTAGAAGGCGATCCCATCGATTTATCACGTGGCGGACGTTTCATGGCGCATCATATCTTAGTGCCAAAACGTGGTGTTGCAGTGCATATCAACGCGTTTAACTTTCCTGTTTGGGGAATGTTAGAAAAATGTGCTGTCAATTGGATGGCAGGAATGGCAGCTGTGGTTTTGCCTGCGCCACAAACAGCATATCTTACAGAAGCTGTTGTAAGAGTCATCATAGATTCAGGAATTTTACCTGAAGGCGCATTACAATTACTAAGCGGAATGACAAAAAATATTCTCGATACGGTAGAATCGCAAGATGTGGTCACTTTTACAGGTTCGGCACACACAGGAAGATTGCTAAAAGCACATCCAAGATTGACACAAGAAGCTGTTCCATTCACGATGGAAGCCGATTCATTAAACTGTTCCGTTTTAGGAGAAGATGCAGTTCCAGGAACGCCAGAATTTGACTTGTTCGTCAAAGAAGTTCGCAAAGAAATGACCGTAAAAACAGGGCAAAAATGTACGGCAATCCGAAGAATCATCGTTCCAGAAAACTTAGTCGAAGATGTGCAAATTGCGCTCGGTAAAGAATTAAACAAAATCACCATTGGCGATCCAAGATTAAAAGAAGTTCGTATGGGCGCACTCATCAACAAAGCGCAAGTACAAACGGTAAAAGATCAGGTTTCCAAATTGGCAAAAACGGCTGAAATGGTCTACGGAAACTTTGATACTATTGACGCTGTTGGCGCAGATGGCGAAAAAGGAGCGTTTCTAAGTCCTATCTTACTCAGAGAAAACAATCCATTCAAAAATATAGCAGTTCACGAAATTGAAGCATTTGGTCCAGTAAGTACCATTATGCCGTATAAAAACATGGATGAAGCCATCGAATTAGCCCAAATGGGGAAAGGTTCGTTAGTCTCTTCCATCTTTACAAATGACGATAAAATTGCCAAAGAATATGTAATTGGAGCTGCGTCACATCACGGAAGAATCTTAGTAGGAAATCGTGATATGGCAAAGCAAAGTACAGGACACGGTTCGCCATTGCCACTATTAGTACATGGTGGTCCAGGACGTGCTGGTGGCGGCGAAGAAATGGGCGGAATGCGTGGTATCAAACATTATATGCAACGTTGCGCCATTCAAGGTTCGCCAACTACATTAACTGAAGTTACAGGAATTTATCAGGCAAATGCCGAATACAAAGAAACCGAGAAACATCCGTTTGCATATCATTGGGAAGATATCGAAGCAGGAATGTCGATCAAAACACACAAACGTACCGTTACCGATACCGATATCATCAACTTTGCAAACTTGACGTGGGATCATTTCTATGCGCATACCGATATCACTTCGTTGGAAGGCAGCATTTTTGAAAAACGAACGGCACACGGATATTTCATCATTGCGGCTGCCGCAGGATTATTCGTCTATCCAAACAAAGGTCCGGTTGCAGCGAATTATGGTTTAGAAGAATGTCGCTTCTTGCGTCCTATCTATCACAATGATACAATTTATGTCCGATTGACCTGTAAACAAAAAATTGATCGTGATTCCAGAGGAAAAGAATTGCCAAGCGGAATCGTGAAATGGTTTGTAGAAGTGTTCGATCAGGAAGATGAATTGGTAGCGATTGCGACGATATTAACGATGGTTCAAAAGAAAAATCCGTTCAAAACGATTGATAAAAAATCGATTCAAAACTGTCTAAGTAAACTTACAGAAGACACAAAACCGCTTTGGGGAAATATGACGCCACAACAAATGGTAGAACATTTAGAATATTCATTGCGAGTTGCTTCTGGAGAAATCCAAGACTTTGAAATTGAAACACCTGAAAAATATTTGGAAAAAGTGCAAGAGAGTTTATTTACGCACAACAAAATGCCAAGAAACTACGATGCACCTAAATTATTAGAAAAAGTATTAGCAAACGCACGTTACGAAAATCTGGCGGAAGCCAAACAAAAACTAATAGAAGCGTATGACGAATTTGAAATCTATTTCAAAGAAAACCCTGAAGCGACCACAAAAAATGCAGTCTTCGGAAACTTAGATAAATTTGAATGGAGTTTAATGAATATGAAACATTTTAATCATCATTTTGAACAGTTTGGACTATTATAGTGAAATAAGTATTGAGATGTGAGAATTGAGTAATGAGAAAGTATAGAACGTCACTTTAAATGGAATTAGAAGATTTTATCACATCTTATTCTGGAAAAATTGAAGCACCAATAGGAAAGAAGATATTGTATTTTAAATATTTACTTCATGAAATAAATGATATTTTTGAACCTGTACTTGCTTGGATGAAAACTGATGATAATGTTTGGCATCGATTCTTTTTAGATGCTTGTATTCCACATTGGGAAGCATTAAATTCAGCGCAAGCATTACAATATGCAAAAGATTCAGGTGAAGATTCTATTGAAGAAATTATAAAGGAAGAGCTTACAGCGTATGCTGATGATGAAGGTGCAAAATGGAAAGTAATTGACGTGCTTGAATTGAATAATTTACTTAATAAAGAAATAGTAAATGTATCCGTAACATATTTAAAAAAATATGATAATGTAGCGGCTCAATTAGAATTACTAATAGAAGATAATAAAATAGTTATAAACGATTTTTGTGATATTATTGAAGCAGAATTAATAATTAATGATAAAAAAATAACAGCATAAACGTCATTTCGAGTATTTTTTATAAAGCGAAGCTGAAATAAAAAATGTGCTTCGGTAAACTCAGCAGAGCTATCGAGAAACATTGAGAAGTTCAAAAGTAGTTCTCGATACAATTTTCTCCATTTCATTACGAAAACCACTCGAACTGACGACAATTTATAATTTTACATTTAGCATTTAAAATTTGTATACATAAGAAAACAATCTAAACATAAGTAGCGAGACTCAATACCAATTGCTCACTACTAATATCTAAATTATGAGTAATCCATACGTACAACAAAACATAGAAAACGGAGTTGCCACGATTGAATTTTTTCATCCAGCGCACAATTCATTACCAGGCGATATATTAGCCAAATTAGCACAAACCATTACCGATGCAGGAACGAATGACGATATCAAAGTCATTATCTTAAAAAGCGGAAAAGACCGAACTTTTTGTGCAGGTGCCAGTTTTAAAGAACTCATTAGTATCAATGATGCAGAAACAGGAAGAATTTTCTTTTCTGGCTTTGCAAACGTCATCAATGCGATGCGAAAATGTCCAAAATTCATCATCGGTCGTGTACAAGGAAAAACCGTTGGCGGCGGCGTCGGATTGGCGTCTGCGGTCGATTATTGCATGGCTTCCAAATTCGCTTCCATCAAACTAAGTGAACTCAATGTCGGAATCGGGCCGTTTGTGGTTGGACCAGCCGTAGAACGTAAACTAGGTTTAAGCGGAATGTCACAAATTGCGATTGACGCCAATAGTTTTTACGACGCAGAATGGGCGAGAAGCAAAGGTTTATACATGAAAGTTTACGAAACGAATGAAGAATTAGACGAACAAGTTACCGCGTTTGCAAACCATTTATGCACGTACAATCCGGAAGCCATGGCAGAAATGAAAAAAGCATTCTGGGCAGGCACGGAAGATTGGGATAACTTATTGGCGGAACGTGCGGCAATTTCGGGACGTTTGGTGTTGAGTGAGTTTACGAAAGAGACGTTGAAAAGGTTTAAATAATTAACAATTTTTGATTAACAATTTTTTGATTGCTGAATTCTAAAAATCGTTAATCTACAATCAGAAATCTACAATCATTATGATTTACGAATTCAAAGGATACATACCCGTTGTGCACGAAAGTAGTTTTGTGCATCCGTTGGCGGCTGTGACGGGAAATGTAATTATTGGTAAAAATTGTTACATTGGGCCTGGTGCGGCAATTCGGGGCGATTGGGGCGAAATTATCTTAGAAGATGGCGTAAATGTACAAGAAAACTGTACCGTACACATGTTTCCAGGAAAATCGATTGTGTTGAAAGAAAGCGCGCATATTGGTCATGGAGCCATTATTCACGGTGCAAATATTGGTAAAAATGTCCTAGTCGGAATGAACACCGTCATCATGGACGATGCTGAAATTGGAGATGAAAGTATCATTGGAGCAATGTCGTTTGTAAAAGCAAAAACAATCATTCCAAGTCGTAGTTTAGTCGTTGGAAATCCTGCGAAAATCATCAAGCAAGTCAGTGACGAAATGATTGCTTGGAAAACCAAAGGCACACAACTCTACCAACAATTACCAACTGATTGTCACGAAAGTCTCCGTGAAGTCGAACCGTTACGCGAAGTTCCAAAAAATCGTCCAACGCAAGAAGCGTTTTATGATACGTTGCGGGATTTTATGGGAGAGTAACTATTTTGAAAACTATTCAGTCTTAGTTACTTCGTCATATTTTAATTCAACTTTTTTATTTTTGCGACCGTACTCAACAATTACAGAAGTTGTGTTTAAACCTATAATTATTCCATCAGTTAGTTCACCTTTTCTTCTGAAAACAACTTTATCTCCTATTTTTAATTCAATATTAGCATTTGCATTGGTGGTTACGTTGACATTTGTACGCTGAACGCCCCAAACATCACCAATCACTTTTACTTTTGCTCCGTTACTTTTTACATAAATTTTAGCATTTCTTAGAAATTCACCTTCATACTCTTGGGTAAGATTATCTACAGCTTGTTCTAAAGCATCATTATTTTTAGATTTTGCAATTGCCTGCACTTCTCTTTTTAATAAAACATAGGTTTCGCTATCATCTAAATTTCGATTACTGATACCTGTTAAATCGCCAATTCGGACATATGAACCACAAGAAGATAAAAACGTTAAAAATAAAATTGAAATAAGAAAGGTTACTTTTTTCATAAGTTGGTTTGTTGAGAATATTAATATTTCGTAAAAGTATTTTAACCAACTAAAACATCATTACGGGTTTCCGTAATCTGTGAATTAAATTTCAAATTAATGATAAAACTGATCTTCATCCACCACCAAAGTCGTCAACTCCACCACATGTCCATCCAAATCTTCTGTGTAGATGGAATGAAAATAATGATGATCTTGAAAACTATATGTAAGTCCTAAATTTTCGTAATGTTGTCGTGCTTTCGCAAATGCTTCCTGACTGACTTGAAACGCAAAGTGATCAATCTTTACATTCTTAGAAGTTGTGTTTATTTCAGGATCATTTGTATTGGCAGGAAACAACGCAATCCCTGTTTTTCCAGATAGCATAAAAATAGGAAATTCGCCCCATTTTTCAAGTTGAGTTCGTTTCAAACCCAATACTGTTGAATACCAAGCAGCGGAAGCATCGATATCTTTCACACGAATCGCGATATGATCTAAAAAATCGAGTTTAAAATTTACCATAAACTAAAAATACTATTTATTCCAATAAAACTAGAATACAAAACTTGATTTCTGTCAGTTCGAGCGCAGTCGAGAACAACAAATAATACAAAAGTTAAGAGTTAAAAGTGCTGAGTTAAGAGTGAAAAAGACAAACTACAAACAACAATTATAAATGTTAAATACTAAATTTTAAATGTAAAAGTTTAAATTTAACATACCAACATACCTGCTACATTGAGCGGAGTTTAAATGAACATACCAACAACTGTCACATCGAGCGCAGTCGAGATGCCGCAACAAAATCACAAACCTTCAAAATTCAACTCATGCGTTTGCTTACTTTTAGACAATGCCACATAACTTTGCACACTTCCCAAATAAGGCAATAAAGTCAATTTTGTGATGATAAACTTCTCATACGCTTCCACATCTTCCACAACTAACTTTAGCAAATAATCAAAATTTCCTGTCACACGATGACACTCAACAACTTCTGGGAAATCTTGAATCTGCTTGACAAACTTTTCTAAATAACTTCGTGTATGCCCTTGAAGCGTAATGCCAATAAAAACCGTTTGCTTCAACCCAAGCTTTTTTGCGTTCAATAGCGCGACATAATCGTCAATATAACCTTCTTTTTCCAACTTCTTAATGCGTTCAAAAACAGGTGTGGTAGACATTTGCAGTTCTTCAGCCAAACTTTTCGTGGTACGATTGCTATTCGCTTGGAGCAATTTCAAAATCTTCAAATCAACTTGATCTAACTTCATAAACATTCAGATAAAAATTATACAAAAACCATATCAAAGACTTTATAAAAGAAAAAAATATAACTTTAAATCAAAAATAAAGAAAAAAATACTAATAATAAAAAGCTATGGTAGTGTATTCAGTTTTGTAATTATAAAAAACAGTATTTTTATTCCTCTTTAAAACAATACACGCTCATGCCAATTATACCGCTGAAAATGCCCAAAATGGGAGAAAGTATCTCAGAAGCCACCATCATTAGTTGGTTGAAAAATGTGGGAGATACCATTGAAATGGAAGAAACTATTCTAGAAGTGGCAACGGACAAAGTAGACTCCGAAGTGCCATCGCCATGTACAGGTGTGATAACCGAAATTCGCTTTCAGCCAAATGATGTCGTGCCTGTTGGAGAAATTATAGCTTTAATTGATGCTTCTGAAACGGCAAATATTCCGCAAGAAACAGCGAATGAAGAAGTAAAAAAAGAAACTCCAAAGGAGTCAAAAAAGACGGATAATTCAGAATTCAAAATTCAGAATTCAGAATATGTCCGAAATCCAGACGCTTTCCTGTCTCCACTAATTGTCAGCATTGCCAAAAAGGAAAACATGACGATTGAAGAAGTGCAAAGCATTCCTGGCACTGGCGCAGACGGACGCATTCGTAAAAGTGATGTATTCAACTATCTCAAAAACAGACAATATCCATTGGCGAGTCGCCCGCAAGCACAGCCAACAGTTGCGAAAAGCAGTTACAATCCGCCACCGATCAAATTTGTGGAAGGACATGATACAGTAATCGAAATGGATCGCATGCGAAAAATGATCGCAGATCACATGGTCTATTCCAAACACACTTCGCCACACGTAACGGCTTATATCGAAATAGATGTAACGAATATGGTCAACTGGCGAAACGAACACAAAAAACCTTTCCAAGAAAAATACAACGAGCGTTTAACCTTCACACCATTATTTGTAGAAGCGGTCGCAAAAGCCATCATTGATTTCCCAGGTATCAATGCTTCGGTTTCGGAAGACGGCAAAAAAGTCATTCAGCGAAAAGACATCAACATCGGAATGGCAACAGCGTTACCAAGCGGAAATCTTATTGTTCCTGTGGTAAAAAACGCAGACGAGAAAAATCTAAAAGGATTGGCAGTTGAGGTAAATCACTTAGCAAACGCTTCTCGCGAAAACAAACTCAAACCCGAAGAAATTCAAGGAAGTACGTTCACGATTTCCAATGTAGGAACGTTCGGAAGTTTGATGGGAACACCGATCATCAATCAACCCGAAGTAGCAATTCTTGCATTGGGAATCATCAAAAAACGTCCTGAAGTCATCACCACAGAAAAAGGAGATGAAATCGCCATCCGCAGCATGATGTATCTCTCTTTATCGTTTGACCACAGAGTCGTCGATGGCTATCTCGGCGGATCATTCCTAAGAAAAGTAGGTGATTACCTAGAACAATTTGATCTAAACCGAAAAATCTAGCAAAAAGAAATTATAAATGCTAAATGTTGAATTTTAAATTAGAAAAAATACTTTTTAAGAGCCAAGAGCCAAGAGCCAAGAGCCAAGAGCCAAGAGCCATTAAAAGTTAAAAAGTGCTGAGTTAAGAGTAAAAAAAGAACAAACAACCAATAACGATGAACGAAATAATGTCACACAACATACACATCACCAAAGCAACCGAATCTAACGTTTCAAAATTAGACTTCGACAATATTCCACTCGGACGAACCTTTACCGATCACATGTTTATTTGTTCGTATGAAGATGGAGCATGGCAAGCACCGAAAATTCAACCCTTGGGAATGATTCCAACGCATCCTGCGGCGATGGCGTTGCACTACGGACAAGCCATATTTGAAGGAATGAAAGCAACGATCAATGAAGCTGGAGAACCTTTACTATTTCGTCCAACAGAAAACGCAAAACGCTTAAACTTTAGTGCAAGACGTATGGGAATGCCTGAATTTCCAGAAGAACTATTCGTAGAAGGACTCAAAAAACTAGTCGACATGGAACGTGGCTGGATTCCGCCACAAGAAGGAAGCGCGCTCTATTTACGACCGTTTATGTATGCTACCGAACCGTTTATCGGGATGCGCGCGGCAACAAGTTATCACTTTATCATCATTGCGTCGCCAGCAGGTCCATTCTTTACGAAACGTATCAAACTATACGCAGAAACAAAATACATCAGAGCAGCCGAAGGTGGCACAGGAGAAGCCAAAGCGGCTGGGAATTACGCAGCAGCGATTCGTCCAACGGAAATTGCAAAAACAAAAGGATACGACCAAGTATTATGGTTGGATGCGCATGAATTCAACTACATTCAGGAAGTGGGCACGATGAATATCTTCTTTAAAATCAATGGAAAATTCATCACGCCAAGTTTAGATGGTGCTATTTTAGATGGAATCACGCGCAAAAGTGTCATCACTATTTTGGAAGACAATGGCTATGAAGTAGCACAGCGTCCGGTAACTTTAACGGAAATCAAAGAAGCGGCGGCAAGCGGAACTTTAGAAGAAGCTTTCGGAACAGGAACTGCGGTCGGAATTGCCATGATTCAAGCGATTGGACATGACGACGAGGAAATTCACGTCTCTGACGAAAGTCCTGTGGGACAATTAGTCATGGACACAATCAACGGATTACGTTCAGGAAAAATACAAGACAAACACCACTGGATGGTGGCTGTTTCGGAATAAAATAAAAATAAGTTGGGCGTTACCTCCATGACATCTCGACTGCGCTCGATGTGACATGAAGGTCGGGCTTTCCGCTGTATCTTTTTTCTATTCTCGATACAAATTTGTTTCATTTCGCTTTCGCTACATAAAACAAATTCACTCGAATTGACGAAAAAAGGATGCCGCTGCAATCCCTAACGCGGAAGTTCCAACGAAAGAGGGAATCTAAAAGACATGAGTTATTAGGAGTGATTAATAAGATTTTTTTAAAAAAGACAATGTCAGTTCGAGCGCAGTCGAGAACAATTTTGAACTAAAGCTTTCTCACTACTAACACCTCACTACTAAAAAACAACTATGAACAAAGAAACATTACAAAAAGGATTCTCATTGCTCTGCACTGCCAAAGCAATGACGACTTTATACGAAGACAATTTCAAGCAAGTATCCAAATATGTGCATGCAACTTCACGCGGACACGAAGCCATTCAATGTGCGTTGGGCATGCAATTACTACCGCAAGATTATGCCTTTCCGTATTACCGTGATGATTCCATGTTGCTATCTATCGGGATGCGTCCGTATGATTTAATGTTGCAATTACTCGCTAAAAAAGACGATCCTTTTTCGGGTGGACGCACGTATTATTCGCATCCAAGTTTAAAAGACTTTGACAAACCTAAAATTCCGCATCAATCGTCGGCAACCGGCATGCAAACCATTCCTGCAACTGGTGCCGCCATGGGAATGAAATACAAAGAAAACCAAGGAATTGAAGACGAAGCTGCCAAAAACTCACCGCATGAGGAAACGCGTAATTTAAAACCGATTACAGTATGTTCGTTAGGGGATGCTTCGGTAACAGAAGGCGAAATTGCTGAAGCGTTTCAAATGGCAGCCCTAAAACAATTGCCAATCTTATACTTAGTACAAGATAACGGCTGGGATATTTCGGCGAATGCCGCAGAAACCAGAGCGCAAAATGCCGCAGAATATGCAGAAGGTTTCAAAGGATTGGAAGCAATCTCCATAGATGGCGCCAACTTCATTGAAAGTTATGAAACGCTAGAAAAAGTAATCAACACCATTCGTGAAGAACGTCGTCCTATATTGGTTCATGCCAAAGTTCCATTACTCAATCATCACACTTCGGGTGTGCGTATGGAATGGTATCGGGACGATTTGGAAGAAGCGCGTTCGCGTGATCCATATCCTGTCATCAAACAACAATTACTCGACAATGGTTTCTCTGCAAGTGAAATTGAAAAAATAGAAGCGGACGCCATTGCACAAGTCAAAGCAGACTTTGAACTGGCGTTACAAGCCGAAGATCCAACACCTGAAGACTTATTTACACATGATTTTGCGCCAACGCCAATCACTTCCGAACTAGGAGAAAGAAGTCCTGAACGTGAAGAAAAAGTAGTCATGGTGGATTGTGCGTTATTCGCCGTAGAAGAACTCATGCGCGAACACAAAGAATGTTTGCTATACGGGCAAGATGTTGGCGGACGTTTAGGTGGTGTGTTCCGTGAAGCGGCAACGTTAGCGCAGAAATTTGGAGACGATCGTGTGTTTAATACACCCATTCAAGAAGCGTTTATTGTCGGTTCAACCGTAGGAATGAGCGCGGTAGGATTAAAACCAATCGTAGAAGTTCAGTTTGCCGATTATATTTGGCCAGGACTCAATCAATTATTTACAGAAGTAAGTCGTTCGTGTTACCTATCTAACGGAAAATGGCCAGTTTCCATGATTTTACGTGTGCCAATTGGTGCGTATGGAAGTGGTGGACCGTATCATTCATCGTCGGTAGAATCTGTATTAACCAATATTAGAGGTATCAAAATTGCCTACCCAAGCAACGGAGCTGACTTGAAAGGTTTGCTAAAAGCGGCGTATCACGATCCAAATCCTGTGGTGATTTTAGAACACAAAGGGTTGTATTGGTCAAAAGTACCAGGGACTAAAGGCGCCACTTCTGTTGAACCATCAGAAGATTATGTATTGCCGTTTGGGAAAGCAAATGTATTGCAAGAAATTTGGAAGCAAGACGAACAAGAAACCATGACCGTGATTACTTACGGAATGGGCACACATTGGGCAATGAATGCTTCGGAAGGACAACGTGAAAACATTGAAATCATTGATTTGCGCACCTTATTTCCGTTGGACGAAGAAACGATTATTGCTTCGGTACAGAAAACAGGAAAATGTTTAGTAGTTACCGAAGAACCTGTCAATAATTCGTTTGCCAGAGCGTTGTGCGGTATGATTCAAGAAAAATGTTTCAAATACTTAGATGCGCCTGTTATGATTATTGGTTCGGAAAACATGCCTGCCATTCCATTAAACAGTACCTTGGAGCAAACTATGATTCCATCTACTGAAAAGGTAAAAAAGAAAATAGAAGAGTTGATGCGTTATTAATGATTCAATACAGTAATTTTTCAATATAACAATTTGAAAATGTGTAGTAATCATATATAAATAAAAGGCTGTCTAAAAAGTCAAAGTTTCGTCAAACCGAATCAAGTTCAGAATGACGCCTTTTAAAACTTTTTAGACAGCCTCTTTATTTTATGGTGATGTATGTGGTCGATATTAGAATCCTCCACCAAATGTTTGGTTGTCACATAAAAAATTTCCACCACAAGTTTGCTGAGTTACACAGTTTTCTTGTGTAGGGTAGCATGCAGGTCCACAACTAAATCCTTGTGTGTGACATGGTAGATTAGATTGAGGATCTGGATTTGGATCTGGAACTGAAGTACATGTGTTTTGAACACAAGACACCGTACATTCAGCATCAGAATTACATCCAGGGCCAACTCCTGAACCTCCCACGATTCGTTCTCTTTGAACTAACGATGCAACATTCGATTTAGTAAGCGTAAGTTTTCCTAATTTTAAATTCTTTTTTTTCATGTATAAAATTTTTTAAGTTGTGGAAATATACTTAAAATCAGTTGACACAAAAAAAGGGAAAACTGTAATTATGGTAAGGTTTTTAGATATTGAACTTTGAAAGAATGATACAATGTAGTCTAAAAATACGGTGAATTTCTCAACTCAAAACACAGAAAATATTTTTTACAGAGTTCTATCTAACTTACGTTAAATGAAGTATATTTGAGTACAACTCTTCAATAGTGTAGAAACATATGAACTCTTTAAGTAAACTTGGAATTATAATTTTAGTACTACTGTTTCTGTCTTCCTGTACGCCCAAAAAGAAAGAAATATCTTTTTATCATTGGAAAACTGATTTTGAACTGAATGCTTCAAATCAGCAGTTGTTGAATACACTTGGAAGCGAAAAACTCTACACGAAATTTTTTGATGTCACGTATGCAGATGACCAACAAGCGCCACTTCCTGTCGCTACCATACAATTTAATGATAGTACAGCTACTAAAATCAAGGAGTTAATTCCGGTAGTATATATCACAAATGAGGTTTTTAAGAAAATGAAAAGTGTTTCAGAAACGGAACAATTGGCGAGAAACATCAGTGATAAAATTGAACGCTTGGTAGTGAAAAATAAATTGACTGTGAACGAACTTCAATTTGATTGCGATTGGTCAGTAGCCACTCGCGAAAACTACTTTGCATTTTTAGAAGCCATTCGAACGCAAGTATCCTATCAAGAAATGGGAAGTCCTAAACTATCTGCTACAATTCGGTTGCATCAAGTAAAATATAAAGAAAAAACAGGAATTCCTCCCGTTGACAAATCAGTCATCATGTTTTATAATGTTGGAGAACTTACTTCTGAAAAAGAAATAAATTCTATTCTTAATATAGAAACAGTTGATAAATACGTAGCTTCTTTAAAAGACTATCCATTGCAATATGATATTGCTTTGCCTTTATTTTCTTGGGCGGTAGTGTTTAATCAAGGGAAATTTCAACGATTATTAAACGATGTTTCTGATAAAGATGTGGAGAAACTGAAAAAAGAAGGCGATTATTATTCTCTGGAAGGCGGCGGAATGTTTGCCGAGAATGATTACCTCTATGAAGATGATAAAATACGCTATGAAACTGTTGATGAACAAAGTTTGTCAGCATTGGCGAAACAAATCAAAAAGTATGCAAAACAGGATTTCAATATTATTTATTATCATATCAACTCTCGTGTGGTAGCGCAGTTTTCTGCGGAACAAATTCAACAAATAAGTGCTAAATTTTAGACCATGAAAAAAATATTTTTAAGCATATTATTCATTCCCATACTGCTCAATGCAAATATTTATAAGTTTAATTTTTGCGGCGACTATTTTGACTATGGAATCCGAAGTATTCTATTATTAGATCAAACATTGGTTTCCGATCCGTCATTGTATCCTTTTTTAAATTGTTTAGATACTAATTTCTGCGAACCTTTTGGCAACGCAACCAATTTAGTTTCCTATGATAATTTGGATGAATGGGAAAAATATTTCAATCATAAACTAAGCAAAGAAGCGATAAGAAAAGGATTTTATGAGACTTCATACTTAGATTTTGATCGGTTTTTAAAAGACCATGCTTCCAAAGGATATGTGGCTAAAAATGAGTTGGAACAATTTATATTGGAAGCGTCTAATGAAGAAGAATTGTTGCGTTATTTTTGGTTTGCTAAGAAATGCGAATTGATTTACAAAGGAAACTATGAACTAGAAAATTCGTGGTATCAAGGAGAAAGTGTTTCAAAATCCGAAGAAGATCTCAACCGAATATATTTGGAAGCCATTAAACTGTATGAAGAAACACAAGATGCTTTTTTAAAGAACAGAATCGGATTTCAAATTGTACGATTGGCATTCGAGTTGGGCAATCCAGAACGCGCCAATGAAGTGTTTGATACGTACATGAAATATGACGAAAGCTCCAAATACATTTACTACAAAGCCATGGAACGCAATGCAACAATGTTGTACAAGCGCGGTAAAAAAGTAGAAAGTTTGCAAAGTTTTCAGCAAGTTTTTGAAAATCTTCAAGATCGAAAAGATGCTGTATTTTTGAGTTTACAGCGTTTGCCAATGCGTGGATTAGCCGTAAATAAACACTCAAGCGAGAACGAATTATTACATTTTTTCTATGGATTTTACGGAAATCATATCGCAGAATTAACAGAACTCGTTGAGATAAATCCAAACTCAACCTACGCAGAAGTGTTGGCAATGCGCTACTTTGATTCGCTTCATGAATCCTTTTTTACGGCTATTCTTTCGCAAAACATAGATGAATCATTATATGAAAATGTAGCAAAAGCGGAAGCTATTGTGAGAAGTCAATTGAACAATTCAACCGTAAAAAACAAAGAACTTTGGTCAATTTTTAAAGGAATCATAGAAATTGTAAAAAGAGATTACAAAGCCGCTACCACGACATTTACAAAAAAATACACCAATACAGCATACAAAAACCAAGCGGATATTTTTGCCTATACCATTAAAGTATTGCAAATACAAAACTTTGATACGTATGCGATGGATCGTTTATTTTTAGAATTAAAAGGAAATAAAAACCTTTACAACAATCATGGTGTGCGTGGATTTTACTTTAAAAAAATGGCGCAGTTATACGCAAACAAAGATCAAAAGATTATCAGCGAATTTTTATCGTATCAATCCAAACATTATTCTGAAAACAAAGTAGCCAACAATGATGTATTAGCTACAAACTTTGATGCTTCAAACTTTTTTTACGATCAACATAAATATTTAGAAGAAACAGATTTATTAAAACTAAAAAAGTTAATTACGGCTTCTTCCAGAACGGAATTAGAAGATTTTATCATCAGTCTATTCCCAAAAGACAAAGAAGATTTTGTCAATGAAATGCTCGGAACATATTATCTAAAAGAAAACAACTTAGCAGAAGCAATCAAATATTTCAAGCTTATAAAACAGCCTCAAAAATACTATCAAGAAGGCATCCGAAACAGTCTTTTCTCGGCGGCTGTAAATGAATATTTCAATGTAAGCTTTTTAGAACAAAGCGATCGTTTTCATGAAAAATACAAAAGTGTTTTATATCCTTCGGAAATCAACAAAGAATATTATTTAGACAACAAGCTACTCTTGGCGCAAACCTTACTAAAACTAGAAAAATTAGCGAAAGAAGACACTGAAAATGCTTCGGCGTATTACTTTATGCTTGGAAATGCTTGGTATAATTTAAGTGAATATGGATGGTTTGTAAACACCTTACATTACTTACGTGAAGGAAACGATGGTAGAAATCACATCAAAGGCTATGATGATTGGGAAGACACTAAAGTTGCTTCAAGAATGATAGAAAAAGCAGTCGTTTACTATGACAAAGCGATTGAAGTGGCAACTTCGGATGAACTAAAAGCAAAAGCTACTTTTTACAAAGCCAAAGCTGCGATGTGTTTTGAAGCTTCTTGGCAAGATGGTAAATATGTGGTCAGTGAATTTTGTGGAGATCATAGCACCAACTTTGAAAAATTAAATACTTACAAAGACACTAAATTCTACAAAGAAATCATCAAAGAATGTACGTATTTTAAAGCGTATACGCAACGTAACTAATGTGAATTACTGCATTTATCTTACTATAAAAAGCTATCAAAACAGGTAGCCTTTCGTCACCCTGAACTTGTTTTAGGATCTTTATATTGAGTTGATTCACAGGATTATGTGATGCTGAATTGACGCTAAATCAAGTTTAATAGTGGTTCGGTTTGATGTACTTCATAACTTTACGAAGCTTACGGGCATTCAAGAAGAATTTTTTAATTCTATTTCCACCTTTTGTTTTTTAGGGCTATCAGTTCTATCTCAAAAAATAATAATTATATAGAAAATAAAATACAAACATCGTTTTTAGTAGACAAAAGCAAGTTAAATTTTGTTGCTACTGTGAAGAAAAAGTAGGTAAAAGTGCTTGTAATGAGAGTACTTGTGTAAAAGTTAGTGTGCTCAAGTGCTCAGATTCTGTGGACAAGTGCAGAGATTCTGAGCACTTGAGTAGAAATTCTGTGCAGCGGTGCAAAATTGGCGTTTGCGCATAAAAAAACCTCAAAACGTGACCGCTTTGAGGTGTGTATGTGTAGAGAATATGTTTCTTATTTCGATGCGAGCATTGGTGGATATTCTTTCATGATTTCCGATACAAACTCTTGTATACGCGCTTCTTTTTTCTCCATTTTACCGTTGCCATTTAGGTTTCCTGAACCTCTTCCTTGCCATACCAATTCTTTTTGCTTGGTATCAATTAAATCAATGTATAGAACTCCTTCTGTACGTGTTGTTACGGTGCTCAATGGAGCGCCTCCGCCCCAAAACCATGGCTGAAATCCCCATCCCCAACCAAAGTAGGCATTGTTGTTGAGATCCACACGCTTGTTGGCTTTGGTTTGGATATTGACTAAAATATCTGGGTTTTCAGATTTTACAAAGCCTCTTGCCATCATTTCTTTTTCAATGGAACGCAAGATTCTTTTTTTGTCTAAATCTGAAATTTCTACTTGGTCAATACCTGTTTTGTAAAACGCAAATGTTTTGTACGAATTGAAGTCAGCTTCTTTATCATAATCAGAAACCACTCTGACGGAGATACAAGAAGTAACGAGTAGTAGCGCGACTACTGGAAGAAGTAATTTAATTTTTTTCATATCACTGCTTTTTTTTGGATTAATTAATGTATAAATGCTTTGTTTTGAAGTACAACGATTACCATGTTAGTGGTTTTTTATTCAGAATTGTACAACTAAAACACGTTTTAATGTTTTTTATAAACATCAATAATCATACCAACGAAATAATTAGTAAAAGTCAATATCATCTAAAAAATCAAATGGGCTTATTTGGACACTTTCATACACCTCTTTTAAATAGTTTTTGGTACTGACCTTTGTTTTTAGCTTCTCAATTTCTGTTTCTGTGCGCTGCTTTTCATATTGAATATGTTTTTTATATTCTTTAAGTTTCTTTTCAATTCCTTTTTGAGAACGCGCATGAAAATGAGTAACGTAAAATCCATTTTCATCATCATCATTTTTTAAATGCCATTTCTCTACATTTAGCAGTCTTATTTCTTCATCTAATTGTTGTGAAAGCGATTTTAACTGTGATGATTCTAACGAAATTTTGATATCTGCATTGCTGTCTATCTCTTTCTGAAGGATTAGTAATTGGTAATAATTTCGATGTTCCCAAGCTTCAGAAAGCTTTTTCATCCATTCTTCTCGTTTTGTTTTTTCGATTTCATCAATCACTAAATCAGGATGCGCTTTTTTTACTAAATTTTTATACAGCTTTTGAAATAATTTGTCTGTTTGCTGTGTTTTTTTTGTTTTCTCTTGGTGCATGAATTCAGCTTCCTGTTCCTGCTGCTTTTCATGAAATTTAGTTTTAAATTCTTCTTGAAAACCTTCTTGTGTGAATTTCGTAAAGTCAAAATCATCCATATCTATGTCAACGCCCATTTCAGCAAAAAAGCTTCCAAACATTTCATTTGCCATCTCTTTTTCCATCTCGTCCATGTCACTTGTTCGAGATTCAAAAATTTCTTTTTGAATACGCTGAAGTGTTTCTGATACAAATGAATTGCTTGTCAAAAAATTGCAAGTTTCCATGACCATATCTTCCATCATTTCTTTTTGCCACTGTGTAAAACCTTTTTCATTAAATCGTGTATAGAGCTTTATAGCAAAGGTTTCCTTTAGTTTGTACAAAGCAATTTCTTCTTTGGAAACAAGTTTTTTATGCGCCTCTTTTATGAAGACTACATCCTCATGTATTTTTTTGATTTCAGCTTTCAGCGTATCAATTTTCTTAATCTTTTTTTCAATAGCCGTTTTGCTTTTAGCATCTTTTTTGGAATCGTTTTCGCTGATTGCTAATTCAAAAGAAGTCGCTTTTGTTTCAGCTTTTGTTGCTGCTTTTTCGGAAATGTTTTCTGCTGTTTTATCTGGAATTGGATTTCCAAAAAGGTCATAGTTCGTACTCACTTTTACGTAATTTAAGATAATAAACTTTCATCAACAATATTAGGAAGTGTTACTTTTAAATTGGGTTCGACTTCCATAGCGCGTTTAATGGCAAAGATTGCTTCTTCATTTCGTGCCCAGCTTCGTCTCGCAATTCCGTTGTTTACATCCCAAAATAACATCGAATGTAGTCGTCTGGAAGCTTCTTTAGAACCGTCCAAAACCATCCCGAAGCCACCATTAATCACTTCGCCCCAACCTACGCCACCACCATTGTGAATGGAAACCCAAGTTGCTCCTCTAAAACTATCACCAATGACATTGTGTATTGCCATATCGGCTGTAAACTGTGAACCATCATAGATATTTGAGGTTTCTCTATACGGAGAATCTGTGCCAGAAACATCATGATGATCGCGTCCTAGAATCACAGGACCAATGTCGCCGCGTTCAATGGCTTCGTTAAACGCTTGTGCAATTTTCATACGACCTTCCGAATCTGCATAGAGAATTCGCGCTTGCGAACCGACCACCAATTTATTTTCTTGCGCGCCTTTAATCCATTGAATATTATCCGCCATTTGCTGTTGAATTTCGGGTGGCGAAACTTTCATAATTTCTTCCAATACTTCACAGGCAATTTGATCGGTTTTGGCTAAATCTTCAGGTTTTCCAGAAGCACAAACCCAACGGAAAGGACCAAAACCATAATCGAAACACATCGGTCCCATGATGTCTTGCACATAGCTCGGATATTTAAAATCAATACCATTTTCCGCCATGATATCTGCACCTGCACGCGAAGCTTCTAAGAGAAAAGCGTTTCCGTAATCAAAAAAGTACGTTCCTTTTGCAGTATGTTTGTTGACGGCAGCGGCATGTCTGCGCAAGGTTTTTTGTATTTTTTCTTTGAATAATTCAGGATTGCTCGCCATCATTTCATTTGCATCTTCGTACGATACGCCAATAGGATAATACCCGCCAGCCCACGGATTGTGTAGCGAGGTTTGATCGCTTCCTAAATCGACATATACATTGGCTTCGTCAAATTTTTCCCAAACATCTACAATATTTCCTTGATAGGCGATGGAAACGACTTCTTTGTTCGCTTTCGCGGAATTGACTCTGCTGACTAATTCGTCCAAATCATGGATAACTTCGTCCACCCAGCCTTGCGAATGGCGTGTTTCAGTAGCTTTCGGATTTACTTCTGCACATACCGTGATGCAACCTGCAATGTTTCCTGCTTTCGGTTGTGCGCCACTCATGCCGCCCAAACCAGCCGTTACAAATAGCTTGCCTGCCAAACCTTCGCCGTTTTTAGCAATTTTTCGTCCACCATTTAGTACGGTGATCGTGGTTCCGTGTACAATACCTTGTGGACCAATGTACATATAACTTCCTGCGGTCATCTGTCCGTATTGTGTCACGCCAAGTGCATTAAACTTTTCCCAATCGTCAGGTTTTGAGTAGTTGGGAATCATCATTCCGTTAGTGACTACGACTCTCGGTGCATCTTTGTGCGAAGGAAATAAACCCAGCGGATGACCAGAATACATGACCAAGGTTTGCTCTTCGTTCATTTCCGCCAAATATTGCATTACTAATAAGTATTGTGCCCAGTTTTGGAACACGCCGCCGTTTCCGCCATAGGTAATCAATTCATGTGGATGTTGCGCAACGGCGTAATCCAAATTGTTTTGAATCATTAACATAATGGCTTTGGCTTGATTCGTTTTTCCAGGATATTCGTCTATCGGACGCGCATACATTTTATAGTCGGGACGAAAGCGATACATATAAATACGTCCGTATGTTTCGAGTTCGTTTTTGAATTCTGGCAATAAGACTTCGTGATGCTTTTTATCAAAATAGCGCAGTGCATTTCGCAAGGCTAACTTTTTTTCTACGGGCGATAGTATATCTTTTCGCTTAGGTGCGTGATTGATGGTTGGATCGTACGGTTTCGGGTTGGGTAACTCGTTTGGAATTCCTTGTAATATATGTGCTTGTACTGTCATGTGAGATGTGTATTGTATCGTTATTTTTATGCTAAATAGTATCTGTATTCAACATAAACTACGGATACCGAATGTCTACACGATGAAAGTGTGCAGTCGCTCTTTTATATTTCATGTAAATATGATCCATGAATGTTATTTTCTTTTTGTATTGAATCCGTACGGACAATGTCGGCAACCGCTTTCACAGCAATAGCCTCTTTTTAGGTGAAATTGCTCGGTAAAAACTTTATACCCTTCTGGGGAAAGGTAAAAATCGCCTTCTTCAATAGGAATTAATTTCTTCATTTCCACAAAGGTACTTAAATTGGCTTAAATTTTGAATGGCTATGGCAATGGTTTTTGTATCAAAATACATCGTTCCGAGAGGTTTTCGGGGAATTACCTTGTATCCTTTTATTTTCTTGCGACATGCAACAGATAAAAGCAATGCCGTGTTGCTCCATCATGAACGGATTCACCTGCGGCAACAAGCAGAGTTATTGATTCTCCCTTTTTATATACTATATCTTTTGGAGTGGTTTGTAAAACTCTGTTATTATAGAGATCGAAATAAAGCATATAGAAATTTAAGTTTTGAGCGAGAAGCTTATGAAAACGAAGCTAATTTTGACTATTTGAACAAACGAAAGTGGTTTCAGTTTTTGCGGTATGTGTAAAAAGTAATGTTCACTCATTCAAAAGCCAAACTGACTCATTCTCCCTTTTGTATGCTATTTTAAAACCTCAGTTTTGTGTAGAAATTATAAAACTCCACCATTATGAAACAGTATCTACACTTCTTTTTTCTCCTTTTTTGCACTTCTTTATTGGCTCAAAATATGCCTTCAGTTACGGTAAAAGATGCAAAAGATTTAAAACTAACCGATTTAAAAGTCAGTGTTGATATCATAGGAAACTTAGCAGTGACCACGTATGATATGAAGTTTTACAATGGGTTGAACAGAACACTTGAAGGTGAATTGGTATTTCCTTTGGGAGAAGGACAAACCGTTTCAGGGTTTGCTATGGACGTCAACGGAAAACTACGCGATGCTGTGATTGTGGAAAAAGAATTGGCAAGGGTTGCTTATGAAACAACGATCAGACAAAAGATTGATCCGGGATTGTTAGAAAAAACAGCAGGCAATAACTACAAAGCGCGTGTGTATCCGATTCTTCCAAAAACACACAAACATATTGTCATCAAGTTTGAACAAGAGTTGAAAACATTCAATAGCAAACAAACCTATGAATTACCTTTAGGGATTTCTCAAAAGTTGGATACCTTTTCTGTGGATATTAAGGTGTTCAATGAGCAACAACCGATGGTAAGCGTATCACCATATACAGATTTTTTCTTTCAAAAAAAGGACGATGTATATGTAGCAACAATTTCTAAAAAAGCACACAAGCCAACAAAACCATTAGTAATTCAGATTCCAAACAGTGTAGCACAAGAAAACATGTCTACTTTCAATGGTTATTTTCACTACTACAAAGTTTTACAACCTACATCACGATTGAAAGAGAAACCAAAAAACATCACCATACTTTGGGATGCTTCGTACTCTATGAGACATAGAAATATAGCGAATGAGTTGAAAGTATTACAAGGATATTTAGAATACTTACAAGGTGTAAAAGTTACATTACTTGTTTTTAATAATACTGTAAAAACAGAACAACAGTTTATCATTAAAGATGGAAATATCGATTTGTTGCAACAACGTATTCAAAGTGTACAATATGATGGTGGTACAAAGATGAATTTGTTTGAAGATGTAAAAATTAAAGCAGATGAAGTACTATTGTTTTCAGACGGATTGGACAATTTAGGCGCGTTTGCAATGAAACATACAATGCCTGTATATGCCATTAATTCTTTGGTGTCTGCCAATCATCAACAGTTAATTTCTATTGCGACACAATCTGGCGGAAACTACATCAACTTAACACGTTTTGATTTTGCAGCAGCAACACGAATGCTAAAAGAAGAAACCTATCAGTTTTTAGGCGTAAAGCACGATAACGATGTCCGCGAAGTATATCCGAAACAACGCCTAAATGTATATCAGGATTTTGCCATTACAGGACAATTTACACAAGAAACTACAGTTGAACTACTTTTTGGTTATGGTGGAAAAGTCACTGAGAAAATTCCTGTAAAGGTAACAACTACCAAAGGAACAAAAGAAGTTAAACGTTTGTGGGCAAAGCAAAAGTTGGACTGTTTAAACAGCGACAAAGAGAACAATAAACAACAAATTATCTCCTTAGCCAAGCAATATGATTTAATCACCGATTACACGTCGATGCTTATTTTAGATCGAATTGAAGATTATGTACGCTATCGCATTGAGCCACCACAAGAATTGATGGAACAGTACAAAGAACGTTTACAAACTGCACAAAATGATGAAGCGCGACAAAAACAAGCGTTACTTAACAGAAAACAATATGTATTAAATGATTATGAAGAGATATTGACTTGGTATGGAAAAGATTTTAAGCCAAAGAAGCAAATCAAGTCGGAAAAAGATGTGGCGGTCGTCACACAAACCGGCACAAACACCGGAACTGTATCTGGTACAATTACTGATGATGGAGGCTTATTATTACCAGGAGCAACCGTTCGAATTAAAGGAACAGTAACTGGTGTAACTACTGATTTTGATGGCAATTACAGCATTAATGCAACTAATGGAGAAACATTGGTTGTTAGTTATGTAGGCTTTACATCGGAAGAAGTTCAGGTTTCAAGTGCAATGGTGAATGTAGAGTTAAAGCAGGGTGAAGCGTTAGAGACTGTGATGGTTGTTGAGAATGATGGTACTTTAAAAAGTGTTACAGTATCATCTGTAATAGAAACAGTTACTGCGGAAGACATGTTACAAGTTCCTGTAAACTCTTTAGATCAAGTGCTTCAAGGTGCTGCCGCAGGTGTTAATGTATCAACAGGCTCTGAACAGCCTGGACAAAGCGATACAATCATGATAAGAGGTCGCAGTTCATTACAAGGAGACATTGAACCTTTATTTATTGTGGATGGCGTTCCTGTACATCAAGAAAGCTTTCGTCAGCTTGCCCAAGAGGATATTCAGGACATGTCTGTATTAAAAAACACAGCAGCGACAGCCATCTATGGAAGTAGAGCAGCGGGCGGTGTTATTGTGATTACCACTAAAAATGGCGTTACAGAACATAAAGAAGCAATTGCTGCATTTAATGAAAAAATTTCAGAGAAAATTACCATGAAACCATGGAATGCTGATATGCCATATATAAAAGTACTAGAAAAAGAAGTTTCCGTACCAATGGCGTATCAAAAGTATTTAGAAATTAGGGAAACGTATGCCAATACACCAACGTTTTATTTGGATGTTGCCGATTTTTTCCATGATAAAAAAGCGACAGACATTGCCATCACAGTATTGACGAATTTGATGGAAGTGGAGTTGCATAATCACGAATTGTTAAAAGCAATGGCATATAAATCTGAGTACTTTCAACGATATGATATGGCGGTAGTAGCTTACGAGAAAGTATTGGAGTTACGTCCAGAAGAACCACAATCATACAGAGATTTAGCATTGGCGTACGAGCAAGCTGGAAGATTTCAAGAAAGTTATGATTTACTTTTTAAAATATATGATGGTCAATTGCTGGAGAAAGACATGAATGGAAGATATGAAGGAATTGAGCAAATTGTATTTGTAGAATTGACTAGGCTCGTGACTAAATATGATAAAAAACTAACTATTTCAGAAGAAGAGCGAAGCTTGTTTACCACTATTCCGGTAGATGTGCGCATTGTCATTGATTGGAATCATAATGATACTGATATTGATTTGTGGGTATTTGATCCAAACGGCGAAAAAGCATTCTATGGAAATAAAAAAACACAAATAGGTGGTAAAATGTCAAATGACTTTACGCTAGGATACGGTCCAGAAGAATTTATGTTGAAAAATGCCATTAATGGCGAATACAAAGTTATGGTGAATCATTTTAGTGACAATGTGCAGAAAATATCAGGACCAGCCATATTGAAAGTTACTTTATATACGCATTACGGAACTGAAAAGGAGCAAAAGCAAGTTTCTATTGTTCGCTTAAAAGATAAAGGTGGCGAACTTGAAGTTGGAAGTTTATTTTTTGGGGAGTAAATTTTCTTCAGATTTTTAAGCCTGAAGTTTTATTAAAAGGAAAGAGACTGACTAAAAAGTCAAAGCTTCGTCAAACCGAACTTGATTCGGTTTCTCATCATCATTGAAAATCAGTGTGATGAGATTCTGAATCAAGTTCAGAATGACGTTTTTTAAACCTTTTTAGACAGCCTATTCGTTATATATTCAAGTTGGATTAATTTGATAGTCTACACTCCTAAAGCTGTAAAACTAGCAAATAAGAGTACATTTTGCTTAGAATGTGTCTATTTTATAGATAATAACAAAGACTTAACATTTTTTTCTTGTTTAAAAGCACGAATTGTTTAGGTTACTACACACAAAATATTTTACATGAAACTATTATATATCAAAAGAAAAACAAAAACAGAAAAACGCTACAATGTAAAGATGGGGCAACTCACTACAAAAGTTACGTATATTAAAAAATACTTTATAGGAGTACCAATTAAGACGGTACAAAAGTATCGTGAAACATACTACGGAAAGGTTAAAAGCTGTGAAGATTGCATACTCTTTGTTTAATACCATTTTCACTTTAAAATTACCCACAAAAACTAGGGCTTTTTCCTTTATTCTTCAAAATAAAATGTAACCGTAGCTATGGCTATGCTTGCATTTTCTTTTTTACCTAAAGAAAAAATAACTGCCTTTTTATTGCGTAATTTTAAAGCAAAACTGGTATAATGTATTAGTTTGGCCCTAATGAAGTACATTGCTTATGTACATTTTTTTATTGTTCTTACGGATTGATTGCAAATTTCTCGAACAAATCTTGTAACCCGCTTTAATTGTATTTAGGGAATAGACAGTACATAATGTCTGTATATTTTGGTATTTTTGTAGGCTAGATGCAATTCCAAACTGAAAACATACCGATTCAGGAAATCAAACTTGATTTTGAGACCACAGTTCGTTTGTTTATCAAGCGAGAAGATTTAATTCACCCGTTTGTTTCGGGAAATAAATTCAGAAAGCTCAAGTACAATCTGGCGGAGGCCCAAAAAGAAGAACAACACACTTTATTGACCTTTGGCGGCGCGTTTTCCAATCATATTGCTGCCGTTGCTGCCGCAGGAAAAATACACGGTTTTCAAACGATTGGAATTATTAGAGGCGAAGAATTGATTGATAAAGTAAACAGTAATTCCACCTTACGCTTTGCGCAAGAAAACGGTATGAAATTCAAGTTTGTCACGAGAGAAATGTATCGAGAAAAGGCAACTTCTGAGTTTTTAGCACAATTAACACGTGAGTTTGGACGTTTCTATACGATACCCGAAGGCGGAACAAACGAGTTGGCGGTAAAAGGCTGTGCAGAAATCATCACGGAAAAGGAGCAAGATTTTGATACGATTTGTTGCGCAGTCGGAACTGGTGGAACCATTGCAGGAATATGTCACGGTGCGTTTTCACATCAACAAATATTGGGATTTCCAGCGTTGAAAGGCGATTTTTTACAGCAAGAAATTGAGCAATATGTGTCGAAAGATAATTGGGAATTAAACACGACATATCATTTTGGCGGGTACGGAAAAGTAACGGACGAGTTGATTCAGTTTATAAACAGCTTTAAACAACAAACCCAAATTCCATTAGACCCAATTTATACAGGAAAAATGATGTTTGGAATCATAGATTTGATCAAAAATGAGCATTTTGCCAAACAAAACCGTATTTTAGCAATTCATTCTGGAGGATTACAAGGAATTGAAGGAATGAACCAGAAACTACAAAGGAAAGGACATCAAACGATTGTATAAAACATGAGAAAACAGATCATTTATACACTTTTAAGCTTATTTATCTTAGCGAGTTGCGGAACACAAAATCGCGTTTCCAAAAACACCAAGAAAACGAAAAAAACAACACGCGTTGTAAAAACTACCACCACAGAAAAACCTGTCGTTGTTGTAGAAACGACTCCAACAGAAGATACCGAAACACTTCCTGTAAGTAGCAAAAGCGCTACGGAGTTATACATAGAAAAGTACAGCGTAGTTGCCAAACAAGAAATGGAACGTCACGGAATTCCGGCAAGCATTACCTTGGCACAAGGAATTTTAGAATCAGGTTCAGGGTATGGAAAATTGACAATTCGCTCCAATAATCACTTTGGAATTAAGTGTCACAAAGGTTGGGAAGGTGATCGTGTATATCATGATGATGACAAAGATCAAGAATGTTTTCGCAAGTATGAAAATCCAGTAAATTCATTTTCAGACCATTCATTATTCTTAACAGGAAGATCGCGGTATGCTTCTTTATTTGAATTAGCAAAGGATGATTACAAAGGTTGGGCGAAAGGCTTAAAAAAAGCAGGATATGCCACAGATCGAAAATATCCACAAAAATTAATTTCACTCATAGAACGATACGAATTATACAAATATGATGCAGAAGTTTTGGGTAAAAAGCCAGAAACTGTACAAAAAGTAACTACATCTAATGACCATTACACCGTTTCTAAAGGCGATACTTTATATAGCATTGCAAGAAAATATAACGTAACAGTTGCCAAATTGAAATCTTTAAATGGATTGAACAGTAACGACATTTTTGTAGGTCAAGTATTGTCTGTAAAATCACTTCAATAAGATTTTTAATCACTAAAAAATTATAATATATAGATGGAATATAAACGTAGTAGCGCGTTATTTGCGGAAGCACAAAAAGTAATTCCTGGTGGCGTAAACTCTCCAGTTAGAGCATTTACAGCCGTTGGCGGAACACCTGTTTTTGTGAAAGAAGCAAAAGGTGCTTACATTATTGATGAAGATGATAAACAATATATAGAATACATTAATTCTTGGGGACCTATGATTTTAGGTCACGCACACAAACCCGTGATTGATGCTGTAATTGATAAAGCCAAAAAAGGAACTTCCTTTGGTATGCCAACCGAAGTTGAGACGAAAATTGCAGCATTAGCCGTTTCTATGGTGCCAAATGTGGATATGATTCGTTTTGTAAACAGCGGAACAGAAGCCTGTATGAGTGCTGTTCGTTTGGCGAGAGGTTACACTGGAAAAGACAAAATGATCAAGTTTGCAGGTTGTTATCACGGACATAGTGATTCATTTCTGATTCAAGCGGGAAGTGGTGCGGTTACTTTTGGAAGTCCAAACAGTCCGGGTGTGACCCAAGGAACTGCAAAAGATACGTTGTTGGCTCGTTTTAACGATTTGGAAAATGTACAAGAGATTATTTCGCAAAACGAAGGTGAAATTGCGTGTATCATTATAGAACCTGTCGCTGGAAATATGGGTTGTATTCCACCAAAAGAAGGATTTTTGGAAGGATTACGTTCTTTATGTGACAAGCACAATATCTTATTAGTATTTGATGAGGTTATGACAGGATTCAGACTTGCAAAAGGTGGTGTACAAGAATTGTTAGGCGTCAATGCAGATATTGTTTGTTTTGGAAAAGTTATTGGTGGCGGACTGCCAGTTGGTGCTTTTGCAGCTCGTAAAGAAATTATGGAACATTTAGCACCACTTGGTCCTGTATATCAAGCGGGAACATTAAGTGGAAATCCATTAGCAATGGCAGCCGGATTGGCAATGTTGCAAGAATTAAGCAAAGGAAATGTTTTTCAGAGTTTAGATGACAAAACCAAATATTTACACGAAGGAATTGAAAAAGTGCTTACAGAAGCTGGCGTTACACATCAAATTAATCGAATTGGTTCGATGATTTCCGTACATTTTTGTGAAGAGCCTGTTTTCGATTTTGCTTCTGCGGCGAAAGGAAATAACGATTCGTTTAAGAAGTTTTTCCACGGATTGCTCAATCGAGGAATTTATATTGCGCCATCCGCTTTTGAAACTTGGTTCTTATCAGATGCATTATCGTATGAAGATTTAGATAAAACAATTGAAGCCATCAAAGAAGTTGCCAAGGAATTATAGTTTGAAACGAAAATAGGAAGCATAAAAAAACTCGGCAATTGCCGAGTTTTTTTATGCTATGTAAAAAAGGATTATCCTCTATTTGCACTTTCAATTTTTTCTTTACGAGTCTGTTCTATTAAAATAGAATTTTTAAATTTTTCACTTTGACTAGGTTCTAAGACAGCGTTAATTTTTTTTCTCATATTTTGAACAAGTTCTTCACTTAAAATGCCCTTATTTTTTTCATACGCAGTGTAATAGATTTCAAATACTTTCTTTACTTGTGCAGGCGAAAGGTCTAATGATTTTGCTAAAGCTGTTGTTTTGTCTTTTGCCATTACTTCAAGACGGTCTTGTGCTGATGCCGATTGAATTCCTATAAACAATACACAGATCAAAGTGAGTAGTAAACTATATTTTTTCATAACTGTTGGTTGGTGTTAGCTAAATAATAACTCAATAATACTAAAATTGTAGACAAATAACAAAAAAGAGAAGCTTTTTAACTTCTCTTTTCTTGATTTATTATTTTTTGTCTTCGTGCATTTCTTTCTTACCTCGTTTTCTCTTGTCTTTGTGAGCGTGCATTTTCTCCCATTTTGCGTATTGTTCAGCAGTTAGAATTTCTTTCATACTTTTCTTAAAAGCAATCTTTGCATCTAAATGCGCACTCATCATAGCATACTTTTCTTCATCCGTAGGCTTTTCATTTTTTTCTTTTTTGGCTTTTCTAATTTCCATTTGTTGCTTTCTCGCTTTTGCAGCTTCGGTGTGTAATACCAATACTCTTTTTTGTTGATTTTCTGATAAATCGAGTGCAAGCGTCATTCTTTTTGTTTGCAATTGAGCCATTTGTTCAGGAGAAAGGTCTTTCATGAATTCTTTCCCTTTTTCCTTTCGCATTTCTTTTCGGTCCATTCGATCTGTATGATCTGTTCCTTCCTGTGCAGCTATATGTAGTGTGCAAAATATAGCAAGTGCATAAATGATGTTTTTCATGTCTTTTGTTGTTAAGATTTGCATGTAAGACTTGTACGATTTGGAAAGGTTTAACTTGTGTTTTATTTTGGGAATTGTTTAACAGTGTATAATTCTTTTGGGTTACGGAATTTATAGTTTTGGTTCATACTTTTATTGTTTATTTTTTGTAAAAAATTACTTCGCTACGGCATCTTTTATAGAAACGCCATCAATGATGACATCGGTCAGCACATGTGTACCATTTTTGATGTGCACAACTGCGTAGACATCTTGTTCTTTTTCGTTTTGGTTATTTTCTTGGTACAATACTTCAGCATCATAAGCTTTGGATTCTTCCATATAATAGGTGTCAAACGGTAAATTGAAACGAACTGCATCTCCATAATAATTGTAGATTTCGACTTCAACATATTCAAAATTACTGTCGGGTAACAATTCTTTGGACAAAGTTTCTAAAACCGCGTATCCGTTTTCATCTTTTGAAAAATAGGCGTATGCTCTTTTGTAATTTTCCCAACTATCATCGGAAGTTTCGTAGCGATCAATTTGAAAATCGAGCGTGATTGATTTTCCACGAAACGGATCACTCGGATCAACAGGCGCCGTTCTAAATTTGTATACACTGTCGGAAGCAATCGTTTTTTCGTATTTGTATACAATTTGAGCCGAAGCGACAATTTGTGCAATTACCATCAAGCCAAAAAGGATGTATATATATGTTTTTTTCATTTTTTTAGATTTTAGATTTCTGTTTTTTCAACATGAGATAATTCGCGGTAAAAAATCCTGTTCCAATCAAAATAAATATCAATCCACGAAGCGCAAAACTGATGTCTGTATCAAAAAATCGACTGGCAATTAATATCGTAATAATCAACATGCCATAATTTAACTTTACGAAGTCAAAAGTATCAGCACCTTCTTTGATGGCGAGAATTCCTAATGCTAATAGTAAGATATTGATAAGAACGGTTGCCGCAATATAATTGGCAATCCCAATGATAAAAATCAACAAGAAAAGTAGAAAGATAAACTGAAAAAATTTGATGTTTTGTTGCTCTTTTCTTTTGATATGAAAATACAATAACACACTTCCAATCACGAGTAAAATCATCGCGCAAAAGAATTCTTGCGACTCAAAACGTACATTTTCAATTTGATATTCCCAAACAACACGAAAACTCACAATAAGTAATATAATGACCGTTCCTACAGAACCCAAAAAGCGATATCCGTTTTGTATTAATGATTTATTTATAAAATAAGGAAGTCGTCCAATATTATAGAAAACACCAAATAGTAATGCGTACATTAAATAGCCAATTCCTTCACCATTTTCAATACAAACAGGCAACGAAATGAGTAAACTTATCGGGAAAAGCCAATGTAAGATGGAAATGACGTGTGTTTTTTGATTCGATTTTATCAGTTGAATATAACGTCCTAATGGAAATAATAATAGTAAAAAGTAGACTTGTGGAATGGTCGTATTGGGTTCATAACGATAACCAAAACCAGCTTCAAATGCATAATAGGTGATAAAAACCAGCTGTAAAATAATAGCTGAAGTTGATTTTGTTACATATAATAATGGAAGACATAAAACGATCCAAGCCAATAAATACGATTCCATATCGCCCGAAACATGATATATTTGACTTACCAAAGCGATACACAAACCAACGGAGAAAAATAGAAAAACGGTCGCGGATTCTATCCAAGTGACACTTTTATTTTTTACAATACTAAATCCTAAAATAGCTTGTCCGACAAGCATCGGTAGAAATGCTAAAATGAGTTTGATGATTTTTGGGAAATCATCCCAATTGTGCGCCATAATCAGAATTAATCCCAAACCGACCAATGTAGCGCCTAAAATTCCGAAAAGGACAAACAATCTGTTTGAATTGGTGTCTTTGGAAGTTCCGTAATAGGCGGCAATTTTTTGTGCAATTTCTTCCGTAATGATTTCTTTCTCAATCAATTCGGGAAGTGCATTTATAATTTTTGAACTCATAATTTTAGATATTGAGTGTTTTTAATTAATGATATGGATACCATAAGAATGTTAAGATGATGATTAAAAATAACATTCCGAAAAAGATACTATTTTTAAGAATAATATGCTCAAGTTTTCTAACCAAAGTATAATAGATGGCTCCAAAAATAATTCCTGACATTATAAAAACAGGAATTGTAAGTGATAATATTAAGCTTATGCCACCACCGCCAACAGGAACAAAGAAGCTCATTATGAATGTTAGAAATCCACTGCATACGATTAGAATTGATTTTAATTTATCTTTCATTTTATAGGTTTCATTTTTAATAATTAAGAATAAAACCTCGCAACAACTTACAAATTGTGTTACGAGGTTTTGGTAATCAACCAACATTTATCCTTCTTGATTTTTTAATGCTTGCACATCTCTTGTGTTTTTTTGAACCGCTACGGAAGCAAATAAACTCAAGGCAAACGACATTCCGTAAAATCCTTTTTCGCTCAATTCCAATTCGGCATTCCACAATCCGACCACTAATAATAAAATAGAAGCTACGGTGGTAAACCAACTAATTCCATAATAAATATCAGTGACAGGAATTCCTTCTATTTTGTCTCTCACGGCTTTTTGAACCGAAATCACAGAGAACAATCCGAATAATAAAATGGTAAAATAATATCCTTTTTCATTCAATTCCATGCCTGCATTCCACAATCCTACGCAATACGCAACCATTCCGACAAGTAAAGCGCCCCAAGATGCTGAAATAAAAGCAGGAGTTGGTTTAAAAGGATTTTTCTCTTCTTTTTTTGAGTGACTAATTTTTGTTGTTTTTTCTTCTGAACTTACAAATGTTTGATTTTCCATACGACTATAATTTTAAATGTTTGTTGATTTTAATTTTTGTGTAATTGTTTGTTGATTACAGGGCAAATATGCGATTGGATTTTTAGCTGTGAAATTCAATTTTTCATAAAAAAGGACTATATTTATAGTAAAATAAAATATATATTTATTTGATTAATAGTAAATTAAATATTTTAAAACAGACGATATAATGATTGCAATTGATGCGATAATTTCTCAATTTTCTACGGAAGAACAGCAAGAATTTGTAAAATATCTTAGTTATAAGAATAAGCGACACGACACGAAAAATATTCAATTGTTTAAGTTGTTGATGGCGAATCATCCAGCAAAGGAAATTCCACAAAAACTATATAAAAAAGATAATAAAACGGCGTATCATGCGTTGCGAAAGCGTTTGTGGAGTTCATTGCTCGATTTTATGGCAACGCAAAGTCTTACGCATGAAGTTTCTACCGAACTCGATATTACCAAACGAATCTTAGTCGCTCGAAATTTATTGCAGCAAAAACAATTCAAAACGGCGTTTAAAGTCTTGGATAAAGCGGAAAAAAAAGCCCGTGAATCTTTGCATTTTTCGTTGCTCAATGAAGTCTATCACACGCAAATTCAATACGCACATACAACATCATTTGCGCCGCCACTTGAACGAATCATTCAAAAATTTACGGCGAATCAAAAAGATTTTTTACAAGAAGAAAAATTAAATATGGCGTATGCTGTCATCAAAGAAAATCTTCAAAAAGTTGTCTATCAAGGGGAAATTATCTCGTTTCAAGAAGTTATTCAGAAAACATACAAACGATTTGAAATTTCAGAAGAAATAGGATTATCGTACAAATCGCTCTATCAATTGGCGCAAATTGTAAATGCTGTGGCTTCCGTCAACAAAGATTTCTCTAGTGTTTCGTCGTTCATTGTGGACAATTACAAAGATATTTCCAACCGATTGAAACAAACCGACAAGCATGTATTTTATCATATCAAAGTGTTATATCTCATCGCGAATATATTTTTTAGGAAGAAAGAATTCGCAGAAAGTTTACACTATTTAGATTTGATGTATGAAGTAATGCAACAACAAAAAAAGCGCTATTACAAAAGTTCGTTGTTGTCGTATCAATGTTTACAAGCGTTGAATCATAATTATTCAGGAAATGCCACCGAAGCAATTTCGATATTAGAAACCATGATAACCATTAAAAAGTTTGACTTAGAAGTCATGTTAGACATACATTTAAGCTTAATTGTGTTTTATTTTCAGCAAAGTGAATTTAAAAAAGCACAGCAAGTTTTTTCAAAATTTTACCATACTGACAAATGGTATGAAGAAAAAGCAGGCGTAGAATGGGTGATTAAAAAGAATCTTATTGAATTATTATTGCACATCGAATTGGGAAATATTTCCTATGTCGATTCACGTTTTGTGAGTTTTCAACGGAAATACTATCCGTTTTTAAAAAAATCGGGCGAACAACGTGTGATTACCTTTTTAAAATTCGTCAAACAATATTACAACGCGCCTGAGGAAGTGACTTCCAACACATTTAAACATACCGTAGAAACTTCTTTTGAGTGGAAATCTAGTGAACAAGAAGACATTTTTGTGATGAGTTTTTACGCGTGGCTCAAAGCCAAAATGAGCAAAATGCCCTTGTATGAAACTACGTTGGAGTTGGTGAAATCCTAAACTTTTTTTCTAACAAGTCTAACAGTCTAAAAATCTAATCATCTAATCTTCAAATAATAATCCATATATTTTTTTAAGAATGTTGCTTTAAAATAAGTTCCTTCTTTTTCTTTAGATATAAAATGAAAAAAATAGCGCGTATTTTCAAATTCCACCAGTGTTGCAATTCCTTGTAATTCAGTTTGATCTGATAAAATTGTAAATTCTTTTTCCTCAATTTTTAAATCTTTGTAGGTATAACTTTTGCTGTCGTTATACGAAAATGTACTTCCGTAAACTTGTTGTGTAAGTTCGTTTCTTAATGTTGCCCATTGATTTGTTGCGGATTCATTCGGAGATTTTTCGACACGATCACAAAAGAAATAATACTTAGAAAACTTAGCGAGAATTTCCGTATTTGTAAATCCGGATGCATCATAAATATGAAAACCTTTAAAAAGATGAACTTCTACATGCGGGATAATCGGAAAAGTACCGGTTTGTGTAAGTTGCATCAACTCTCGCAACGGTTTATTTTTTCCAATGATATAATCAGGAACATTTATTTTTACGGCATTGCGACGTTTTTTCTTTTCATTCTGGATGATTTCTTGCATAAAAGGATCAGTCTGTGTTGTTGTAGATGAAGAACTTATAGCTTTACCGATTCCCATGATAAGTTTAAATATAAATAGTATGATCACCACAGCAAAAGGCAATCGGTAATTAAAACAGCCTGATTTTTCTTTAGGAATAACGACTCTAGGTTGTGTATATTTTTTTTCGTGATTTTCGGTAATTTCAAAATCTTTTAAACGATCAATTCTGTTTGAAGATGGACCTGAACTTGGTTTCGATTCTGAAACTGTATTTGAATCTGAACGTGACGTTTTAGCGGTAGATTTTACACTATACTTTAGCTTTCGTTCTGAAGACTTTTCCGAACGATCTCTCTTTTTATCATATTCTGAACGTCTGGAACGTTTCACACCTGTGTAGTTTGCATTTAATTCGTTTTAAAGATATGAAAATAGAATGCTAGTTCGTGTAGATAGATTCTAAATTAAAAAGTGACTTTCTAAAAAGTAGTCCTTGCAAATAAAATGATTTACATTGAGTGGAATCAAAATGAAGCAATCTGTTACAATGAAGTGATTGATTAACAGATTGCTTCAGAATTATATTTCAACTCCGCTCAATGCACTTTTTTGCAAAGACGATGTTGAATTTTTAGGACAACTTCGAATACATTTAGATGCTTATGATTAGCACCAAAAAGATGGACAATCAAAATCTAATGTATCATCTGTTGGACCATAAGGGCATTTTACGCAAATAGATACTTTAGTTCTTCCACCACCATAAGTAGATTCAGCACTTAGACTAGAAATTGATTTTTTATTCAATTTCAAATTGGTTAAATTCTTTTTTTTCATGATATATAATTTTAATTAATAATAAAATCAATTTACATAAAATGAAACACTTACACTAAGAGTTATTGTCGTGATTTATGAATATGAAGTATAAAAAAAGGAACTACACTTTGACTTCGCTCCGTGCAATTCCTTTGTTAAATTTTATATCCGTTAGCTGATTTCAGTCGAAATTGATAGCTGATCGAAGTTGAGACTAAACGAGTTCTACAAACAATTCTTCCTCCGTTTTTTCCACTTTAGCCAACTTGTTTTTGGTCAATTCTTTAATGGCTTTATCCCACTTTTTGTTGGACAATCCAGCTTGTGTTTTTAAATCGTTTAATGGTAACTTTTCAGCTTTCTTTAGAATTTCTAAGACAGATTTTGCTTCATCTGATAAGGGAACTTGCTTACGTTCTGGGCGCATTTGCGGGAAGAACAACACTTCTTGTATCGATGGATTGTTCGTTAAATACATGATTAAACGATCCATTCCAATTCCCAAGCCAGAAGTTGGTGGCATTCCGTATTCCAATGCACGAATAAAATCGTTGTCAATAAACATCGCTTCGTCATCTCCCTTTTCAGAAAGCGTTAATTGTGCTTCAAAACGCTCACGTTGATCAATCGGATCGTTTAATTCTGAATACGCATTTGCGATTTCTTTTCCACAAACCATCAATTCAAAACGTTCCGTTAATTCAGGATTTTCACGGTGTTCTTTACATAATGGACTCATTTCTTTTGGATAATCCGTAATGAATGTTGGTTCAATATAGTTTCCTTCACATTTTTCGCCGAAAATTTCATCGATCAACTTTCCTTTCCCCATGGTTTTATCTACTGAAATTCCCATGCCTTTGGCAGCTTCGCGCAATTCATCTTCCGTTTTTCCAGTAATGTCAAATCCTGTAAAGTCAATAATAGATTGCGTCATTGTCACACGTTTGTACGGCGCTTTAAAATCAATTTGATGTTTTCCAAACGTAGCCGTTGTTTTTCCGTTCACGGCAATGGAGCAATGTTCTAATAATTTCTCTGTGAAATCCATCATCCAATTGTAGTCTTTGTAGGCTACATATATTTCCATTGCGGTAAATTCAGGATTGTGTGTACGATCCATTCCTTCATTACGGAAGTTTTTTGAAAATTCGTATACACCGTCAAATCCACCAACAATGAGTCTTTTTAAGTATAATTCATTGGCAATTCGCATGTACAATGGAATATTTAATGAATTGTGATGTGTCATAAACGGACGAGCCGCTGCACCACCAGGAATCGGTTGTAATATTGGCGTTTCCACTTCAAAATATCCAGCTTCATTGAAGAAATTACGCATGGCGTTGAATAGTTTTGTACGCTTTACGAAGATTTCTTTTACTTGCGGATTGACTACTAAATCAGCATACCGTTGTCGGTAACGTTGCTCCGGATCGGTAAAAGCATCATGTACTTTTCCTTCACTATCCACACGCGGTTGTGGTAATGGTTTTAAGGCTTTACTTAAAAGAGTAAACTTTTTTACCATGACGGTTTTTTCACCCACTTTCGTAGTGAATAATTCGCCTTCAATTCCAATAAAATCGCCAATATCAAGCAATTTTTTGTACACATCATTATAATGAGATTTGTCTTCTCCAGGACAAATTTCGTCTCTATTAAAGTAAACTTGAATTCTTCCGTCAGAATCTTGTAATTCAGCAAATGAAGCAGAACCTTGAATACGACGCGACATCAATCTACCTGCAATCACCACCTGTTTACCTTCTGCATACGTTTCCTTCACCTGTTTTGAAGTATGATTTACAGGATAGAGATTTGCCGGATACGGGTTAATGCCAAGTTCGCGCAACTTTGAAAGTTTTTCTCTGCGAACGATTTCTTGTTCTGATAATTGCATAGTATTTTTGTGTAAATTTAAAGTTCGCAAAGATAATTACATTTCGTTAGTATACCAATGTATTGATTTGGAAATATTTGAAGCAGCTTGAAACGTTCACAATCTTGTACATACTATATTTTTGTAACAATTACGGAGGTTTGGAGTCTTATACGCATCATCAATCATCAAATTAAAAAACATCATGAGTATCTGGAGAGTATTATTGGCAATTATATTTCCGCCTTTATCCGTGTTAGACAAAGGTTGCGGTTCCATTTTAATTGTCTTTATTTTGTGGATTTGCGGATGGGTTCCAGGAACGATTGCCGCATTAGTTATTGTAAATAATCCAAATAGATAAGTAGAAGCATAATAATTTTAAAGCATAAAAAAAGAGGAATTACACAAGCGTAATTCCTCTTTTTGTTTTAGCAATCCACACACCAAGATTTGCATCTTGAAACACAACATTGTGTTTCGCAAACCATTGGATTATTAGAGTGAATTGTTAAGATAATTGTAGATAAAGGACAACCAGCGCTCAATGCTTGTAGCGGTTCATTTGCTTGTCCATCTTGTAAACCACCAGAAATATTGGCAACATTACTTTTCTTTAACAACAATGATTTTAATGATTTTTTCTTCATGATTATATTATTTTTTGTTTCGGTACAAAGAACTTTATAAGTGAAAAAGTATGAAACAGCTATTCCACTAAAATGTGTACAGGAAAAACACGGAAGACAACACAGGAATAAATACTTGCACGAAAACGAATCTCCTTTTTTCATAATATCGTATTTTTGTCATTGTAAAAGAAAATACTTTGAACAAAACCATACAAGTACAAGATTTAGGCACGAAAGATTATAAAGAAACCTGGGATTTTCAAGAAATATTATTCAAGGAAATCGTAGATACGAAAATTAAGAATAGGAGAGAAGATGCCAATTTAGAAACGTCCAATCATTTTTTATTTGTAGAACATCCACATGTGTACACACTGGGGAAAAGTGGCGATATGTCTAATTTACTGTTAGATGAAACCCAACTCGAAGCCAAAGGAGCTACTTTTTATAAAATAAATCGTGGTGGCGATATTACGTATCACGGACCTGGACAAATAGTAGGCTATCCTATTTTAGATTTGGAAAATTTCTTTACAGATATTCACAAATACTTGCGATTGCTCGAAGAAATGATCATTCTAACCTTGGCGGAGTACGGTTTAAAAGCCGCTCGAAGCGAAGGAGAAACAGGCGTTTGGCTCGATGTTGGAACACCATTTGCAAGAAAAATTTGCGCCATGGGTGTTCGGGCAAGTCGCTGGGTAACCATGCACGGTTTTGCCTTGAATGTAAATGCTGATTTGGGTTATTTTGACAACATCATTCCATGTGGAATTCGTGGGAAAGCCGTGACTTCTTTAAACGTAGAGTTAGGAAAAATGCACGTGGATGAAGCCGAAGTGAAAGAAAAATTATTACATCATTTTCAACTACTTTTTGAAGCGCAATTAGATAGAAAAGCATAAGATGCGCGTACAAAAACTTCTCTTGACTATTATTACGGGCGTCTTAACAGCCATTTTATTAGTGTTTGGTGCTATTACGTATTTTATGCCAGAAGAAAGCGGGCCCATCACAGCGATATTTTTTTTAGGTTGTACAGGAGCTTTTAGCGTGTATTTTCATATCAAGACAACAGCACTTTACCCGTTTGCTGACTTTGAAGAACCGCTGGAAGAACTTTCTAAAAAATATTGGGCATTGCATATCTCTTTTGGGTTAATTCTCTTTATTTTAGGGTCTTTTATGACTATTCTTTGGTTTAAAAGAGATGCGGATTACAGCATCCTTGGAATTTCCATTTTTTTATTCATCATTGGTGTATGGACATTGTTAGATGTGTATTTTTTAAATAAATTCATCATTTCATACAAAGAACGTTTGGAACGTCAAGAAGAAATTAACGATATTGGCGACAGTTCAACTCTATAAATATTTCTAACGTATGCGTTTTTTAAAAATACTTTTAATCATTGTTTCCGTAATAGCCATAGTTACGTTATCTTATATTCTTTGGGAAGACTTTTCACTTCCAGAGCCTACAACTAGTTTTTCTTTATTTAGCTATATCTTTTTAGTTATCATATTGTCATTCTTAAACATTTTATATCAATTAAAAAGTTTCCGTTTTTATAGAAGAAGAGAAAAGCAACAACTTCACAAAAAACTGCATAAAGTTTTTTGGGTTGCGGGCTTATTTTTTTCAGGTTTTTTAATTTACATTGCTGCTTCTGAGTTTTATAGATTGTATATTTACTATGAAATTATTGGTTTTAATATAGATCAAGTGTATAGATTACTTCTTTTCTTAGTTTTAGGCTCGTTGAGTTTTTTAGAAATAGCATTCCTGAAAAAACGCATCAAACGACTCAAAACCGAACGTGACACCAAAGAAGAAATTGACGATATTGGAAACTTAATTACATAAATTTTTACTCACAGATGCGTTTTTTTAAAATACTAACAATTTCTATTACACTAATCTTTTTTTGTGCATTTCTTTATTTTTTGTTCGCAGTAGTATTACCAGATATTAAAAATGCGCCACTAATTGCATATATTTATTTGATACTAATTTTTGCGACTGTCATTATTGCCTTGGTGTATCACTTTAAAAGTTATCATTTTTACAGAAATAAGGATAACGTGAATCTTTCCAAAAAGCTTTCTAAAATGTTATGGGCTGGAGCAATTTCTTTTTATTGCTTATTACTGTCCATTGCAGGTTTGGGCGGGTATGATTTACTAATATACAGAATTGGTTACATGAGTTGGAGAGAACTCCTTTTTGTAGGCGGATTTCTATGTATTGGTAGTTTTGGGATTTTAGAAATCTCTATTCTAAAAAAACGGATTAAAAAATTAAAAGAAGCAAGTCAAGCAAAAGACGATATAGAATCTATCGGAAATTCAACCTTATAAAAATTAGTTATGCGCGCATTTAAAATTACATTAATCATCGTTTTAGCACTTTTCATACTATTCATAGTGATGGGAATGATTGGTATCTATCAACAAATTGAATATAATCCTGAAGCTCTTTATGTTATTATATTTATCTCTATTGGCGTTATTTTGGGATTGGCAGCCATGTTGTATCACATTAAAACATTTCGGTATTACAGAAAATCGAAAAGCCGAAAAAAAGTAAAGAAAGTATCAATTTTTCTTTGGATTGCTGCCGTTGCTTCAAGCGTTTATATTTTATTATTTTCCATATTTGCGTTCATAGGAACTTTTATGGAACCTAACAGCGTACGAAATGCAGAAGCATTTTTGACAAAATTAATATTGATTATACTATTCTTTTACGGAGTTGGTAGTTTGGTGGAAATTTCAATAGTAAAAAAGCGCATGAAAAAACAACGTGAAGAAGTAACGCTTCATGATGAAATTAGTGAAATTGGAAGTTAGGTTTTAGACTTCTTAGATTTTTAGACCTTTTAGATCATTAGACTTCTTGTATATTTTAGATTTTTTAACTTTCACAACTCACAAACTCACAACTCACAAACTCACAACTGAGAACTCAACTCTAATTCACCTTATACACCAAAACCGTATTTTCTTCTCCTTTGGTTACAAACTCTAACTTGGCATCTTTGTCAAAATTTTCCAAGTCAATTGCCGAACTTCCAAAAGCTGGAAAACCAGGAATTGATTCCGCATTGCTGTCAAACAAATACACTTTTTGCGCATCCTTATCGGTAATAGCTACATAAATTTTATTGTCAATCAAAAAGATTTTTGGCTTGCTATACGAACCAAACGGAAGTTCAATCGTTTTATCTTTAATCTGCAACTTATTCTCAAAGAAACTTATCAAGGTTTTATTGGTCATGTCAATCGCATGATTTTCTTGTACAGGAAGTTTTGTCTTTTGAATTTGTCCTTTACTATCTACCTGAATCAAATTCCCATCACGATCAGAAGTCGTAAACAAATTGTTGTAGATAAACATATCATTTTTTGAAAACTGAATATTTTCTTTCACGGTAATTCTTGGTGTTCCTGTTCGTGATAGAATATGCAATTTTCCGTTGCTTTCTTGAAACGTAATATAATCTTTTGTGATAATTCTAAAATGTTGTGGCGGATTGATAAATTCATTTTCCGAACCTGAAAATTTGAATCCTGTGACTTGTTTTCCTAGTGCGTCGCGCATGATGACTTTATTTCCTTCTGTGAACACAAATCGATAGTTTTTTGAGTTATCATAATCAAAAATTGCCACAGCTTGTGTATACGCTCCTTTTGCCTTGAGCGGAAATGGTTTTACCTCGTTTCCTTCTCTATCCAAAATATAAAAAGATTGTGGCGTGGTAAAAGCCAATTGCAAACGTCCATTTTTATACAAATCTACTTGAGAAATATCGCCTAAAATCTTTCCGTTTAACTGTTTTTTCCATAAAATTTTTCCCTGTGTGGAAATCAAATACACGCTATTTTGCACATCTTGCACCACAATTTCTTGCTGCTTCGTAATATGATTTTTTACAAACTGCGGATTGGAAGCAACTGGCTGATCCAACACAATATTCAACAACTGAGAAACGGTATTTTCGGTAGGTTTTGCCGTATTTCGTTTTAGCATTCCGTGAACGTGCGCATAATCACTTCCTTTTTCGTTGGTAAATTGCAATGCGGCAAACGGATAATCGTCCACATTGATACTCAAAATTTCTTTTTGGTATGAATTTGCTACGCTTTCCGCGAATGTTTTCTTGAATTTATCTGTATTTATAAATACCAATACTGACGATTCATCGCTAAAATGTTTGATAGTTTCTTGATAATTTTTTTGATACGAAAGTGTTTGCTCGTCTTTATATAAACCGACTAAAAGTGCCAAACTTTTCAATCCGTCAGCATTTGTAAAAACGATATATTCATCCAAAATAACATAGAAATCGTTATCAAAAGTGGTCATAAATGGCGAAAAGTGATTTTGGAAAAGTTTCGCATCTTCATTTTTATAAATCTTGATGTTTCTCGTTGTACTTTCTTCAGAATTCAAAGCTAATTGTGTAGCCGTTTCATTGCTCGATGAAATAAAGCGTAACCCTGTAAATGTACTTCCGTTAAACGAAAACGTGCTGACTTCTTCCAACGCATCTAACAAAGAGTTTTTAGTTTCGGGTTGAAATTTCTCGTACGCATCAAACGTAATCGTACTAAATGATTCAAAAAATGGCGGAATTACTTTTGCCATTTTATGTTCGCGCGGCGATGTATTTTCTAATGAACTCAATGTGTGCGATAACGAATCTTTTGCCGTGATAATTCCTGTAAAGGAAATTTCATCTTGCAACACAGCAATATCCAAGGCTAATTGTTCGCCCAATGTTGCCACAAATTTAGTGTCTGCATTTGGAAACAGCTGTTTTAATAAAGGCGAAAGTTGTTTAGGTGTCGCGAGTAAAGTAGCGGATTTACTGTTGTCAATAGTAGCATATACTTTTTTGAGTGAAGCAGGAATCGTTACTTTTTTATAGGAACGAATGCAATTTTCAATCAATAACTTTGAAGAAGAATTTACAAAAATACTATCGGCATAAAATGTATAATTTACTTGATCGCCAAGTGTGGTTTCAATAATGGAAGTATCTTCATACACACTACTTTTTGTGCTTGCTTTTTGAAGTGAATCGAGCACAATCAAGTTGGGATGTGTTTTCGTAATAAATGTATATTCAAAGCTATCTTTCCCTAATTCGTTAAAACATACTAACGATTTTGAATTGGGTTTGATGTATTGTAAATAGTCTACAAACGTATTAAAATCTTGTTTAAACTTCGGATTTTTGAACGATTGCAACAATTGATTATTTTTGAGTTCACTCTGAAAACTTTCAAAATCTTGAATTTGCAAAATAACGGCGTCTTGTGGCGCAAACTTTAACAAGGAATCTTCAGTTGGAGTTTCGGTTGCACAACCAATTACTATAATGGTAAGAATAAGAATGAGTATTCTTTTCATGTAAAATCTATTTAAAACATCCATGATATTATTGCTCTTTGTTGAATGCATACTGCAAAAGTATAAAACTTACACGATTGTAAATTATTGTGGCAACATAGAATTACAGTTGTTATTAACAAATGAGGCTATTTTGGATCGAGCGACATCACATAGTCATAACTTTCGTTTAAATATGCTGCTAATTTGTCTACATCGTTTAGAATATGATCAGGAATCAAATACATAGCCTTTCATTACCGCTCCGTATGATTTGTAATAATCGGAATTAAATTATATTTATATATTTTTCTTGGACTTCTTTGGAATATCGAAAGCCTATTTCGCCAGCTTTATTAAGCTACCCAAACATGTGTCCGTTGGCAGAAGTATAAATCAAGCTTTTGCCTTTTAGCTCAAAGCGTGTACATTTAGATACAATAGCATCAAATAGTTTGAGTTTTTTTCTCATATAAAAAATTATTAGTTTGATTAAAAATTATTTTTATGATTTGAATCGAGATACAATACCAACAATTAAAGAAATGAATATTGCAATGTAAACAATAAAACGAAAAACACCAGATGACACAAGGGTTGAAAAATCTACGGTAGTAAAAAGCAAATATAAACTGCCAATGACAAAGGCAATAATAAATACTATCCAAATAAATGAAGTGTCACAACCTGATGAAGTTTCATAACTGGTTTGTACTGCTTTTATATTTTCTTCAAAAATAAAATTATGTTCAGTTAGAAAAGTTTTAAGTTGTACAGAAACAGGTGTGTTTATTTTAAAAACAATAGTATTGTAATCTACGTGTTCACTATATAAAGAAAACTCTATATGTGTATCATGTTCTGTGAATTCTAACATTCTAATACTTTCATGATGTAGCAATAATTTAGCAGCTACATTTTTACCTGAAAGTTTTATCAAAAAATCATCATTTACAACTTTAAATATAATATCATATTTGCGCTTGCTATCTTCAATACGTTTTAGTTTTGCATCAAATAATTTTGCTCCTCTTAAGTAAGAGATAGCGTCTTTTGGAGTTAAAATTAATTCAGTCACAACCATATTATTTTTAAAGATTTAGTGGCAAAATGGTTATGGAGGAAATTAAAAGTAAACAATTTTAGTCAAAAAACAATCACAAATCCAACGAATACTGTTCAGGCAATAACCGAAACGACATGCGGTGATATTTAGTCGTTCCGTATTTCCGAATCGCTTCGCGATGTTCTACGGTTGGATATCCTTTATTTTGCTTCCAATTATACATCGGAAATTCTTCATGAATTTTTTCCATATACGCATCTCTATATGTTTTTGCCAATATGGAAGCTGCGGCAATATTGAGATACTTTCCATCACCTTTTATAATCGTTTGATGCGGAATATTTTTATACGGTTTAAATTTATTTCCGTCCACAATTATATGTTCTGGAACAATGGTCATTTGGTCAATGGCTTTGTGCATGCCCAAAATAGAAGCATTTAAGATGTTAATTTTGTCAATTTCCACAGGAAAAATATGAGCAACGCCAAATGCAAGCGCGTCCAATTCAATCAAAGGACGCAACAATTCTCGTTTCTTTTCGCTCAACTGTTTGGAGTCGTTTAAGATACTGTTTGAAAAATCTTTTGGTAAAATTACGGCGGCGGCAGTTACAGGTCCGGCAAGGCATCCGCGTCCTGCTTCATCGGTTCCAGCTTCTAACCCATCTAATAATTGTAATGCTAACATCTGTAAAATCTTAAAAAACAAAACTATTCCTTCTGGAAGCCAAATCAAAATGGAAATAGAAAACAGTTTGCACGAAAAACAACAATTTATGATTTCAATAACAAGGCAACGCTTTTTATTTCGTTCAAAAAGTATACTTTTGTTGCTTAGCAAGCGAATCATATTACCGTTTGTGGTAATGAATACGCTAAAAAATCAAACAAGTGAAGTACATTCTTTTCATCATATATATAGGTATTGCCATTCCCGCGTTGCATGCACAGGTGGAAGTTCAACCGGTTCAGGAGAAAACTCAAACCAATGGCAAGCTTGGGCGACAAAATATCAATAATACAAGTAAGTCTTCTGAAAAAGATAAAACGGGTAAACAAAAAGACTACGATATCAATTTATACAAAATCATTACACACGAACGTGATACGATGGTTTTTGATACTACATTGACCATTCAAAAAGAATACAAGTATAATTATTTACGTAAAGACGAATTTGAATTATTGCCGTTTTCAAACTTAGGGCAAACGTATAACAATTTGGCATATTCGTTTGACAGATCTTCTGCATTTCCAGGAATTGGAATGCGCGCAAAACATTTTAATTATGATGAAGTAGAAGATGTAAAATACTTCAATGTGCCAACGCCAACTACGGAATTGTTCTTCAAAACGGCGATGGAACAAGGACAATTGCTCGATGCGTTTATTACGATGAATACATCCAAACGTATGAATTTTTCCGTTGCCTATAAAGGAATGCGTTCGTTGGGAAAGTATCAAAATATTCTTAGCAGTACGGGAAATTTTAAACTGACGGCAAACTATCAAACAAAGAATGATCGATATGCAATTCGTGGACATTTTTATTCACAAGATGTATTAAACAATGAAAATGGTGGATTGACAGCCGCTGCCGTTGTTGATTTTGAAACAGGCGTTGAAGAGTTTACAGACCGATCGCGTTTATCCGTCGCTTTTCAAGATGCGCAAAATATACTCGTTGGAAAACGCTATTACTTTGAGCACGATTATAAAATACTGAAGAAAAAAGATTCACTTCACGATTCTAATTTGCGTGTTGGACATACGTTTAATTACGAAACCAAATATTATATCTACAATCAAACTAGAGAAAACGCTCAATTTGGCGAAAGTTATGTTGCCACTTCATTACGAGATCGATCGCAACTACGAAAACTATTTAATGAAGGAAGTTTGAGCTATCGAACAAAAACATTTGGCGATGTAAAATTTAAAGCAAATCATACAAAATATGAGTATTTTTTTGATAAAATTCTCTATCAAGAAGATGGAACCGTAATCCCAAATAGAATAGAAGGCGATGTAATTTCGGTTGGAGGCGAATGGCAACATACGATTGCAGGAATTCAACTAAAAGCAGATGTGTTGGCAAATATATCAGGAGATCTTGGTGGAAATTACTTCAATGGACGTGCAAAATATAAATTTAATGACGACTTAAATGCAGAAGCTTCTATCGTCATCAATTCCAAAGCGCCAAGCTTTAATATGCTAGTCAACCAAAGTGATTATATCAATTACAATTGGCGCAACGATTTTAAAAACGAGCGTTCGCAAAGTATCAACTTCAGTCTGAAATCAAAAAAATGGTTTAATGCTGATGTGAGTTTTACCTCTTTAGACAATTATACATATTTTTCTGGACTTATAGCGGATGCGCAAGTTACGCCGCAACAATCATCAGATGCCATTACGTATCTTAAAGTAAAAGTTGGAAAAGAATTTCGCTACGGAAAGTTTGCACTCAACAACACGGTTATGTATCAAAAAGTAACGCAATCAGGCGATATTTTTAATGTTCCTGAATTTGTGACGAGAAACACACTTTATTTTACCGACAAATGGTTTAAAAAAGCACTTTTTGTACAAACAGGCGTAACGTTCAATTATTTTACGGAATATTTCGGGAATGGATATAGTCCGTTATTGGGAGAATTCTACAGTCAAAACCAACAAAAAATCGGAGGCTTTCCACGTTTTGATGTTTTTATCAACGCCAAAGTAAGACGTACCAGAATCTATTTTAAACTAGAACATCTCAATTCGTCTTTTACAGGATATAACTTTTTCTCAGCGCCTAATTATCCGTATCGTGATTTTATTATCCGTTTCGGAGTCGTTTGGAACTTCTTTTCATAAAAGTAAGTCTGTAAAAAAACGAATTCACAAAAGGCAAAGTATAAATTGCTATTGCAAAAGAGCTGACTTATTTAAGTTTGGTTTCTATTAAATCTGTTGAAGAACAAATACCATAACTCAATTATTTTAAATTCGGATATCGATTAATTTTTCATTTTAAGAAACTCTTGTAAAATTTTTACTTGAAAGTTTCCTACAATCGGTAAAGTAGGGTTTGCGTTCATCAATACCAATCCATATCCTAAATCTGAAAGTTTACAGTCTTGAATGATTTCATATTTTAGTCCACTAAAAATAGGCATAAAATGTTTGTAGGCTTTCATGCCTGAAGCATTGACAATTTTTATAGCCCGTGCAACCGCATCCGTGATTTGTGAGGGCGATAATCCTTTCTCCAATAGTTCACTTGCCAAATACTTCATTTGTATGGAATAGTAAAAATCCATAAAGTTATGAATAGCATCAGATGTGTTATATTTATTGGTATATATCGTTAATTCCATAGTGTTTGTATGTTATACCATTTTCACTTTAAATTTACCCACAAAAACTTGGGCTTTTTCCTTTATTCTTCAAAATAAAATGTAACCGTAGCTATGGCTATACTTGTATTTTCTTTTTTGTCTAAAGAAAAAATAACTGCCTTTTTATTGCCTAATTTTAAAGAAAAACTGGTATTAGAGTTCAAAAATACTTTTGGGTATGGCATGAAATCCTGTCAACATTACTTTTTCTTCTATTTCTTTGATTGTAATGAGTTTAGAAGTGTGAATCGTAAATTCTCTTGGAAATATTTCTGAATTGAGTAGCACATTTTTGATGCCTTCTATCTCTAAAATTTTTGTTTTAATACTTTCTAAATCATGCAGTGTTTTTGCGTTCGTGCCAAATACTTTTCCATGATTTCCAGGGATTACATTTTCATTTAGTAAGCTCATAAATAGTAGGTTTTATTTATTATTCAGTTTGTTGTTTAATCGTTTATTGTATCGGATATCTGTTTAACAAACTTGCTTTTAATGATTTTCTAGCGCCATCAAGCGTTTGTTTCGCGTCTATAATACTTATGTTTCTTATTTCCGCAATTTCGGGTATGGTAAGATGCTGTTTGGTATACAACTCAAATACGTTTCGCGTTTGTGCGGGTAAGTTGTGCATGATGAATTGTATATGTTTGTCAACCTGTTCTTGGTGTAACGTTTTGTCTATTTTTTTGATGAGGTCACTTTCCGTGTTTTCTATAAATACATCTTTTATGGTATACGGATTTTGATGATATGAAATGTCGGCTAGTTCTTCGTTCATCACAAGATCTCCATCACTTTCAACGGTAAAAACTTCTTCCATTTGATCCCATTCTCTTTTTGAGTAGTCGTTTATATTCTTGAAAAATAAATCGTCAAATTCCTCTTCGGTGATAACATCATCAAGGAGTTCGTTGGTCTTTTTGTAGAGCCAAATATAAAACTCGTTTTCATTCGTGAATTTTTCGATATGATCGTAGGTTTCAATAAATAACTGATCTATAAAATCATTAGGAACATATTTGTTCTTGGGAAAATGATTTTTCTGTATAGCCGTTTTCATTCGTTGGATGATATAACTCCGGATGCTGGGCATTATTTTCAACAGTAATGTATTAAATGCGACTTTGTTTGCTTCCTTTTTTAACTTCATCAATTCAGGAAATGTTTGCTTTACAGAGATGCGAAGTTCTTTTTGAATCTTAAAATATGTCGTCTGATTTTCCATAGGTTTCTTTTAGTGTTTTCAATTGCTGATATAAAGGTGCAATTTGAAAAGCTCAAATAAAATGACTAGCGTCAGTTAGCCTAATGTAGCTAAAGAACTCGCTGTTTTTGAATCAACATAGAAAGAAGTAAGAAATTAGGATCGACTGACCTAGGTCATAGAGAAAGCTGATTTAATGAAGTTTCTTTACCGCTGCATAAACCTTACAACGATGTCCGTACTTTTTTACCAAAATTAAACTGTAATCGGAATCAATTAAATAGTAACCATTTAAAAATAGAACATTATGAGAGATTTATTGTATGTAGTAGCAGTAATACTAGTCATTGGTTGGGCGCTAGGATTCTTCATTTACAGCTCAAGAGGAATTATCCATATTTTATTAGTAATCGCTGTAATAGCCATATTACTTAGACTTATTGGAGGTAAGCGTTTGTAGCGTTTATACCAATTGAAAATCACAAAATCATCTTTCAAATAACAGATGGTGAGTTGTAAATAAAAATAATAACAATTTAAAATCAAATAAAAATGAATGCATTAAAATTAGTAATACTAATGGTTGTCACATCTGTAATTTTTACATCCTGTGATGATGGAAAAAAACAAAAAGCACAAGAAAATATAGCCAATTATGTGGCTTATGTTGATTCGGTAAGTACTGTTGCAGCAGATGAAGCCGCTAAAAATTGGAAAGCAATTGAAAGTGATTATAAAAAAAGACAAGAAGCGGCTACACTAACGATTGTATCTGTGAAAGAAAATACCGAATTGCAAAAATCGATTGATGAAGCTGCTACAAAATATGAAGCTTATAAAGCTCAAGTTATTGCAGAAAATAAAAGAATGGAAATAGCGAATTCTAAAATGATTATGCGCAAAACGCTCTTAGGGAATGGTTATAACGGAAAAGACATGACATTTACTTGGATTCATAAAGATAATATTTTAAGTGTTTATCAAAACTTTGTGGATACTGTTTCTGAAAATAAAGATTCCTATTCAAGAGAAGATTGGGACGAAATTAAATTGTTATATGAAGCTATTGATACAAGAAAAAACACCGTTGAAAAAGAAGGATTGACAAGTGGTGATAACTTAAAAATTGCAGGTTTAAAATTAAAATTTGCTCCGATGTATACTTTTAATAGAATGGGCGCAAAATCGGAGGAAAATGCTGCTGCAAAACAATAATAAACAATTTAAAAAGTAAAAAGATGAAAAAATATTTAATGATAACTGCCATTATGTGTCTGGTAAGTAGTTCAATAAGTGCGCAAAGTATTTCAAAAAACGCCTTAGGATTGCGATTGGGCGATAGTGATGGCTTTGGTGCAGAAATATCATACCAAAGAGGATTGAGTGATAACAACCGATTAGAACTTGATTTAGGCTGGCGCGATGGTAAAAACTATGATGGATTTAAGATTGCAGGTTTATACCAATGGGTTTGGAATATTGATGCTGGTTTCAACTGGTATTTAGGTGCTGGTGGCGGATTAGGATCGTACAGTTTTAACGATAACAATGGAAATGATTCCTCGGATACGTTTGCATTTGCGGCAGGTGATGTGGGTATTGAATACAATTTCAACATTCCGCTGTTACTATCATTAGATTTTAGACCCGAAATAGGTTTTGGTGATGAAGTTTACGATAACAACGATTTAGATTTTGATATTGCCTTAGGGATTAGATATCAATTTTAACAGTAACTAATATAAAAAAAGATGAAAAATTTATTGACAATGAGGTTAGTCGTGCGTATAAAAGCAATTAAAATAGTGACGACGATGTTACTGTTTTTAGCAGTAACGACTATAAATGCACAATCAGAACAAGAAAGAGAAACCACAACTACGTATGTCGTGAATGTAAAAAGTATGGATGGAAAAAGTATCATTCCTTATAAAGTAAAAGTGAATGAAACTAGAAAATCTAAAATAAGGTTCGCAAAGGAAGACAAAGGAAAGTTAAACCAGACTGTAATTTATTCTCCCGAGTATGTCACAAAGTTAATTTATGTGGATAAGAATGCTGATGATGTATATGACACATACATTGTTTTAAGATATAAAAAAGATCCAAATGACAGCTTTATATTCAAACCAACAAATAGAGGGTTTATGGTAGAAGTTGACAAAAAATATGTGGAGTATATTTTTGACGAAGGCATTTATTTTGTGAACAACGAACATGCGGATTATTTTTATGTTGAAGAATATGATGAGTTATAATAGGGTAAGATAATAACTAAAAAAGGGCTTTCCGTTTTGGAAAGCCCTTTTTTTATGAACTATTTTCGGTAATTAATAACTATTCAATAAAGGTTCAATAACAGCTAGCACACTTTTTTCCCCTCGAATAATTAAGCAGTAATTTTCGTTTTTCAACTCTGTTAAATAGGTGTTGATTTCTTCGATATGAATTCCTAGTCCTTTAAATATACCTCTAAGACCTGCGGGTAAGGAAGCGAGTTCACTTTCATCAACTTTCGTAAGAAACGTTGGCATTAAATGACCTGCAATGAATAAAGAGCCAACTTCAGGATTATGGAAATAACCAAATTTAAATTCTTTGCCTAAAATGGTGCTTAGTTGCTTTTTGACATCAGCAATTATTTTTTTAAGCTCTTTTTTAGTCATTGTTTTTTGGATGGTAAGCTTGCCCAAAACAGATAATTGTAATTGTATCGTATCTTTTTCAACAATAGTACTGATTACGGTTGCTATTTGTGATAAGCTTGAATATGTTCTTATAACAAATAGTTTTTGTTGCGAGTGATGTTTTTTAGGAGACATGCTGTACATTTTAATTTACAGCTAAGCTAAGGTTCGAATTCCTTTTCGTCAATGACTAAGGTCAATCCATCTAGTTTTATCCAAAGAGAACAATATCTTCTAAACGTTTTTTTTCTTTGATCAAGATTTCTCGGTGAAAACCAATACTTATTAATTCTTCATCTTTAAAATCGGTGAGCATTCTAATAGCGGTTTCAATGGCGGTACCAATAAGACTTGCCAAATCTTCTCTGGTAATATTAATACCTTCATTTTTAGCATTATGAAGTATTTCATTCGTTGACAAATCTAACAATACCTTTGCGAGTCGTTGTCTCACTGTGGAAAAAGCCATACTAATCAGTTGTTCTTGAAGATCGATAAGATCATTCGAAATCATCGTAATGAATTTGTTTGAGATGAGTTTGTCACCAAACAGCAACGTGGTAAAATCAGCTTTCGGTATTTCAAAAACCTCTGTTTGTTCTAAAACGATAGCGGTATCTCTGTACGTGCCATTATTGGTAAGTAATGATAATTGACCTACAAATTGTCCGGGACCAAAAAAACCTGTGACCAAACATTTACCAGACTCGGTAGTTTTATAGGTTTTTATAGCTCCTTTTTGTATAAAATAGAGCGTATTTGCCGTATTTCCTTCCATAAAAATATAGTCTTTTTTATGAAATGTTACCAAATTTCGATCTTCGGAAAGACTTTCCATACCGCCTTGTACCGACACTTCATCAAAAAATTGATACATACCTTCGAGATCTTTCGAGAATTCTTTTTTAAGGAAGTGATATTTTTTCAATCTTGATGCAATGGCATCTAGCAATTCATGTTCTTCAAAAGGTTTCATAAGATAATCATCCGCACCAAGATTCATCCCTTTTCTAACATCAATTCTTTCGGTTTTAGCCGTTAGGAAAATAAAAGGCGTGCTTGCCATGGTTTTATCTGCATTCAGCTGTTGCAACACATCATATCCCGTTAATCCAGGCATCATAATATCACAGATTATAACATCGGGTTGGATATGTTTTGCCATTTCGAGTCCTTTTTTTCCATCTTCTGCCGTGCTCACTTCATAGTTTGCCAAGGCTAAGATTTCTGCCGTATTTTCTCGGACATCTTTATTATCTTCTATTAAAAGTATTTTTACCATTATTTTCTTAGTTGCTTGGTTTTTGCCACTTAATTAAAAAAGTAGTGCCTTTATTGATTTCACTTTTAAAATCAATGGTACCATCCATAAGTCCTACATATTGTTTTACGATGTTTAAGCCTAAACCTGTTCCTTCAATATTGTATGCGTTTTTTGCTCTAAAGAAACGCTGAAATAATTTATTTTGTTCCTCATCGGGAATGCCAATACCTTGATCTTCAACTTGAAGCGAAACAAACTCATTACTTTCTTCAATTTTGATATTGATATCTGTATTTTTTGGAGAATATTTGATAGCATTTGACAACAAATTCATCAAAATATGACGTACTAATTTTGGATCGAGATAAAGAAAAAGAGGTTCATCGGGAAATGATAAAATAATGTTTTTACCAATTCTTTTTGTCATGGAAACTTCTTCGATAATTGTTTTAGAAAAATCTACAAAATCGAATAGTTCTTTATGGGCTTCAATTTTTCCTTCTTCTAATTTACTTAGCGATAAAAAGTCATTCAAAATAACGACCATGTGTTTTACATTATTTTTAATTTGAGCTACATATTTCTCGCGTTTTTCTTCCTTTCCAGCTTCATTTTGTTTGCTAATAAGAATGGCTGAGGTTTGTATCGCGCTCAAAGGCGTTCTAAATTCGTGCGATGCCATCGACACAAAACGCGACTTTAGTTCGTTGAGTTCCTGTTCTTTTTTGAGGGCATTTTTGGCAACTTTTTCAATTTCCTTTTGTGCCGAAATATCACTATACACGAACAAAGCACTAGAAATAACCGTATTTTTATCGAGTAATGGAGTTGTATTTACAGAAAAGTATTTGTCTTTACATGTGATTTCAAAATTAAGATGTTCTCCTGCAATCGTTTTTAAAATGTCTTGTTTTAACTTTTTTCGTTGTGCTACGGAAAAGATAAAAATGTCATCAACAGTTGTATCTTCAAAAATCATATTGTCCAATCCTAAAGAAGCAATAGATTCACCTTCTATTAATAGGATTTCAAAATTTGGCTGAAACACGATGATAAACCCATTCGGAAAATTTTTGGCAATGGCAGCGGACAAAGATTTATTGGCAATAGCAATTTGTTCAGCTTCTTGAGTTTCTTGTATTTGATCTTCGAGACTTAAATTAGAAGCAACCAATTTTTGAACGGTTGTCGTTAATTCACTCGTTCTGCTTGCGACTTCTTGCTCTAATTCTTCGGAATGAATTTTTAGTTGTTCTTGACTAACATTCAGTTTTTTTTCTATTTTTTCCCGTTCCGAAATATCAAGTACAAAAGCGATGATCACTTGTTTTTTACCAATCGTTGTGGGACTTAAACTTATCTCCAACGGAAATTGAGAACCATCTTTTTTCAATCCCCATAATTCTAAGTTTTGCCCCATTCGTCGTGCTTTTGGTGTTATCATATATCCTTCACGATGACTTTTATGATTTTCTTTAAACCGATTTGGAATAAGAATTTCTATTTTTTGATTTAGAAGTTCTCCTGCGGCATACCCAAACAGTTGTTCGCTGGCAGGATTGGCTTTCAGGATGATACCTTGTGCGTCCACCACTAAAATACTTTCTACAGATGATTCAAAGATGATTTGAAACAGCGCTTTATCGTGTACTTCTTTATCCATAAATCGTAAAAATTATGTAAACATATACTTCTTACAATGTAGACTATTTAAAATGGTATGCGCTATCTTTAGGTATTTGATTTTCAATTAATTAATAATACTGATCTATATCATTTTAATTGATGACTTAGGGACGTAATTTTGATTTTTATGAGTAGTTAGAATGAAGATGAACTAAACGCATGATCATTCATCAAAAATGTCTCAGAAATGCTTTTATAGCAGCATTTTCAAAAGAATGTGAAAGCTTTGTCAAACATTAAAAATAGCATACTAAAACTTACTAAAATGAAACAAACAACCTATATCATATTAACAATAATCACACTTATATTTATTGTTATATTCACACTTCAAAATACTAGCGAAGTAAGTATCGGTTTCTTATTTTGGAACATTAAAACATCCTTAGCACTTTTAATTTTTTCGCTATTCTTTTTAGGTGTGATCGTTGCCATTTTTATTCTAACACCAACAATTATTGCGCTGAAATCTACATTAAGAAAAGACGAAAAAATCATTTCTGAATTGCAAGAAATGAACGCCGTAAATTCTGAAAAGAAAGCAGAAAATTAAAACATAGCCTTTTCTATTTCTATTGATGTTGAAGTAGAAAAGAGAAAAGGTATTTTATTATGATTATTTCAAAGTAGCGATGATATTACCCTACATTTACATTAAAAAGGTACCCTACTAAAGCCGTTAATCCCATGGCAATTGTTCCCCAAAATGTTATTCTTACAATGGCTTTCCCGATACTAGAGCCACCAGTTTTAGCCGCTAAAGTGCCCAAAACTATCAGAAAGAATAAAGCAAAGCCATACAGTGAATATTCCATACTGTTTAAAGGAAGAAAAAGCACCACTAAAAAAGGAAGTAATCCGCCAACTGTAAACGCAGCACCGGAAGCAAAAGCAGCTTGTATGGGTTTTGCCTGACTTATTTCATTGATGCCCAACTCATCACGAATGTGTGCGCCCAAAGCATCATAAGCGGTTAATTCTTTAGCAACAAGTAAAGCCGTATCTTTTTTGAGTCCTCTATTTTCGTAAATCTCTGCCAATCGCTGCAATTCAAGTTCCGGAGTTTCTTCTAACTCTATTTTCTCTCGTTCAATATCTGCTTTTTCTACGTCCGTTTGAGAACTTACTGAAACGTATTCGCCAGCAGCCATCGACAACGCTCCAGCAACCAATCCTGCTAAAGTGGCTAAAATAACGGGTTCTCTAAGGTCACTTGCAGCGGCAACTCCAATAGCGATACTTGCCGTTGATAAAATTCCGTCATTTGCTCCAAGCACAGCAGCTCTTAGCCAATTGCTTCTATGTATAAAATGATTTTCTAGGTAATCGGAAGTAGTGCTCATTTTTAGTATTTTAAGTAGTACGTGAAGGTACTTTTTTTAGATGCATAATGCTACATAAATTTAATCCTATTTAAACTAAAAACAGCCCTAATTTGTATTGAAGTTCCTAGAACTTTTGTTTTACAGAAGTATTTGGCTTTAGTTACAATTAATCATCATCCATATCCTCATTTTTAAGATTTTGATTGTTCGTATTTACCGTATTTAAACCATCTGTTCTAATTTCCGTATGTCTAATTTCTCCGCCAGTTGTTCCTGTTTCTTTCGCATACACAAGAACAAGTACAGCAAAAGCAATCGTCACAAAAGAAATAATAGCAGAAAAAGATTTCTGTTTCCAATTTGCCCACAAACCAACCAAAGAAATTCCTCCTAAGATATATAAAAGAATTGCGAATATTTCTGCCGCTTCTTCATGAACTTTTATAAATTGTTCGTCTACGCCTGGAATTCTTTCAACAACTTCCTCAGCGCCTTCGCCTGTTGCGAAAGCGAAAATTGCCGTAATTGCCGCCAACATAAAAACACTGTATGCCGTTCTTTTCAGGATTTCAGATTTGAATAAAATTCCGCCAATCATAATCAATAAACCAATCACCGGAATGATGATAGGTAAATGATTAAGTACTAAATGCCAATGTGCTCCGTTCATAATTTTTCTTTGTTAAATTGATGATAATTCTATGCTTAAAAATTAATATATTTCTCAATAGTCAATCTGGCTAATAAATAACTGATTGTACTTTCCGCACCTTGATTGAGATTTACTTGATGTTCCTCTAATCCATCATAACAACCGCCCGTTATAGGATTGTAAATGATTTGATGCAAATGGTTTTCACCTAAAAACCAATTAAAAGCTATTTTCATTTTATCTAAATACACTTCGTTTCGATAACTTTTAAAGAACGCATCTAAAGCCAAAACGGTGTAAGCAACCTCAATAGGTTGTTCGCCAAAATGATTTTTATCTTCATCTTTATGATGCCAACCTTTATTAGAAATTACTTTAATTTGTTTGTGTATAAAGGTCGTTTCTAGTAAAAAATCGAAGGTTTTATGTGCAATCTCTTTAAATAATTCACTATTTGTACATTCGCTAGCCAATAACATGGCTTCTGGAATGACGGCATTTCCATAGGTAAGATAATTTTCATACCACAGCCAATCTTCACTAGAAACACCACGGTATTTTGACACTAAATTATCCGCCAATTTTGTGATGAGTTTTAGAATTTTATCCTCTTTTTTATAGTGATAATAAAAGTATAATCCTTTGATGCAAAACGCAATAGCGCGAGGCGATTGTAAGTGTTGAATGGTGTGAATAGCTTTTTGAAAAGCATTTTCTACTTGTGCTTGTAAATTGTAATCTAACAGTTGTTTTAACGATAAAAATTCGCCTAATGCCCAAATAGCTCTTCCGTTGGCATCTTCCAAATTTTCATCTTTATTTTTGTCAAAAAAATGGGTGTCGGTCGTCACATAATTTAGAAATGAACCATCTTCTTGTTGACAGAATAGAATAAATTTCAAATACATATTAATGAAAGGTAAATCGCTAAATTTTCCTGTCAATTCAAAGTGTTTTGCAGTGGCAATCAACGCTCTAGCATTGTCATCCATTGTATAACCAGATGCGATATCGGGTTCAGCTATTTTTGCAAATTGTATGATTCCAAAATCAGTTGTCATTCGATGAACATGCTTCAAATTGATTTTTGGAATTTTGTATTTTAATTTTAAATCCGTTGCTTTTAGAATGTTTTTAGTAAGATTTATATGCGCAATGGCAGCATTTTGCCAAGCGGTAGGACTTATTCTGTGTAGCGCATTTAACCGCATTTCTTCCATTATTAAAGGATTGGAAAGTATCGAAATTGCAGCCGCAGCTAGTTGTTCCGAATTTCCAAAATCAAAGTTAATGCCTGCGCCGTCTAACAATTCTAGCGCATGTGGAATAGGCGTAGAGACAATAGGACAAGCTGCTGACATGGCATAAACCAACGTGCCACTTACGGCTTGTTGCGGATCTTTGGACGTGAAAAAGTATAAATCTGTGCGTTGCAAATATTCTAACAACACGTCTAATTGAAGATATTTATTGATGAATAAAACGTTTTTCTCTATTTGTAACGTCTTTACTTTTTCGTGTAAATAGTTTCTATAGATTTCGCCTTCTTTTTTAACAACTTCTGGATGTGTTTTTCCAATAATCAAATATAAAACTTGGGGAAATTTAGCGATAATTTTAGGCAAAGCATCCAATGCGGTTTCGATGCCTTTTACGTCACTTATCAACCCAAAAGTAGAAATAATGATGTTGTTTTTAAATGGAATTCCTTCTTTTACATGCCGCTTTACTGGATTAATTAAATGTGTTCCGTGCGGAATAATTGTTATTTTTTCTTGAGGAATAGCGTATTCGTTTTTTAAAATATCGGCAGAAAGATGTGTCATGACAATGATTTGACTTGAGAATTCTACAATTTGTTGCACAATTTCTTTTCTCAACTCGTTTGGTTCTGTTAAAACCGTATGAAATATAGTGATAACAGGTTTGTCAATAAATTCTAAAAAATCGAGAATATAACCTCCAAAATCGCCTTCAAACAAGCCAAATTCATGTTGTAAGTAAATGATTTTAACAGCTTCGTCAACATTGATCGCCAAGGCCAATCGTCTATAATCTTCTTCGTGCCATGTTTTTAAAAAATAAGTAACTTCTGGTGGATATTTTAAATTGACATTTCGTTTTTGCAAAGCGCAAACCTTGATGTTGAAGCTATTACAGTATTTGTCTTGAATAGCTGTGATTAAATCTTGACTGTATGTTGCTATGCCACATTTTCGAGGTGGAAAAGAGGTAATCATTAATAAGTCATTTGCAACCATTTTTTTAGTGCTTAAATTGTACTAATTCGGTAATTAATTCTTCTAAATCTAAAGAGGCAACGGCAATGCGCTTATCGGCAGCACCGTAATAAATATATAATCGATTGTCAAAAAGTGAAGTTCCTGTCGGAAAAACGACATTGTTTACATATCCCGAAAGTTCTCAAGCTAAATCGGGTTTAAATAAAGGATACGGTAATCTTGCAATTTCTTTTTCAGGATTTTTCAAATCGAGCAATGCTGCGCATGCCGAATATACGTAGCCATCGGCAGTATCATGAACGCCATGATAGATTAATACCCAACCAGCTTTGGTTTCTATTGGCGGACAACCGCCACCTATATAGCCGATTTCGTGATCATGCTTTGAAGTCATTAAAATATGATCGTTGATATGTAATAAATAATCTTCCCAAAAATCTTTTGTTAACTCCTCAAAGCTATTTACAGATGTAATTTGAATATCGGGTCTTATGCGATGTAGAAACGTAAATTTGCCATCAATTTTTCTAGGAAAAAAGATGAGGTTTTTATCCCAAAGTAGACTTTCTTTACCCGGATTACTTTCAATATTATTGTGTATGTGAAAGCGTTCATATTTTTCATTCAAATGTCCTCCACACTCGGTAAGCCTTTTAAATTCTTTGTAAGTTACTTGAGGAACAATAACGCCGTGTTTTTCAAAATCAATCAAATTCTTTGAAGTCGCAAAAGAGCCTAGCGCATTTATGCCGTCATAAGCACAATAGGTTAGATAGTAAATACGATCAATTTGCACGATTCTTGGATCTTCAATTCCATGTACTTCATCAGTGGTACTAGGAATAAGAAGCGGTGTTGTTTTTCGTTCCACTACTTTTAAAGGACCTTCTAATTTGGCATATCCGATTGTAGAATAATTGCCTCTTCTCACAGCCCGATAAAATACATGAACATGGTTTCCTTCTTGAATGACAGCAGGATTTAAAACACCATCATTTTCAAAATCAAGTTCGGTTTCCGATAGGATAATACCTTCTTTTTTTATTGCAATCATTTTTTTACTATTTAAAATTATTAGTGAAGGTGTATATGTGAACTAAAAAAAGTTCAACAATCTATGCCTGTTTAAAATGGTTTTTCACAAAGGCAACTTGCTGATTATCTGTCATTTTATCTGCGGCTTCTACATCTATTTTTATATTTTGAAAGTGTAAATCGGTATTCAAATAATTATGCAATTCTAATTTCGCATTGGTTGGGCCAAATAAAAGGACATGGTCATACTTCAGAATCTGATCGGCAATTTTTTCATAATATGCTTCGTGCATTTGCTGTCTTTTATTATGCATCAGGTTTTCACTTTTATTCAATGCTTCTTCCTTGGTATTAAACGTAAATTTTGATGAAATAGATTGTTTATTTTTCTGAGAATTTAAATCAATCAAATTGGCTGTTGAATGATCCATCCAAATGCCTAAGTTTTTTTGTGTTTTCATGGTGTACAAATATTAATGTTGTTGAATTTTTCCAAGAATAGTTTCTACAGCGGCTTTTATTTTGTCAATAGCGCCTGCTAAAGCAAGATCTATGGTGTCTGCTTGATTTGTAACCGCAATAGGTTGTCTGCCTTCAAGTCTGGCTTCTAGCACACATGAAATATCATGAAAACCATCTTTTTTTGCATTCTCATCTTTCAAGTGAACTTCTATTCTGGTAATATGAGTTTCAAATCTGTGTAAAGCTTTATTAATTTGAGAAGTAAAAAAATCACAGCTTCTTTTTTCTACAATAAGGTTTTTATCGGTATTAATTTGTATCGTCATATATATAGTGTTTAATGTTTTTCTTGGAAAGGTTCTAATAAAATGATGTAAGACAGAGATAATTTTTCAGCACTTTTTCACTCCTTTTTTATACTATAAAAATTGAGCTTACATATCTAGTTACAAAGATTGACTATTTAACGGGCAATAAAAATGACGTAGGTCATCTGTAAGATCAAAAAATCATACATTCCATTTTTTAAATGAATTTGGATCTTTCAATGAAGTACTCAAAAAAATCATTGAAAAGGAAGATATCAAGTTAGTCATCATGTGAACACGAGGAGAAACGGACGACAAAAACATAATATTAAGCAGCAATGCCGTCAATGCAATGGAAAAAGTGCGGAACTGTCCTGTGCTTGCAATTCCGGGTGATTATATCTTGAAAGATCCAAAAGAAATCGTGTTTCCTACGAGTTACAAAACGCATTACAAAGAAAATGAATTGGCGACTTTAATAGAAATCGCACAATTGACTCATGCGCCCATCCGAATTTTATACATTAAAAAAGACAAAAAATTGAGTGAGAAACAAAAAGAAAACAAAGCATTGCTCAATCGAATTTTTGAATCTGTCAGCCATACACATCACGAGCTTTATAACGTAAACTTACAAGAAGGTGTTCGCTGTTTTACGCAAAGTAGAGAAAGCGAAATGATTGCCTTTATCAACAAAAAACACAACTTCTTCGGGAGTATCTTTTCAAACCCAATCGTAAAAGAACTAGGAAACAATACCAACATTCCTATATTGGCATTGCACGATTTAAGAAACTAGAATGCTCAAAATCTTTTTAAAGTATAGTCACCGAGTAGATTAGAAGATCGGTCACTGAGCGAAGTAGAAGTTAGGTCACTGAGCTTGTCGAAGTGTAGGGTTCCCGCTTGAAAAAAGCGGTCACGCTCTCGCCAGTCGCTTTTGTATCTTTTGAAGAAAGCTACAAAGAGCTCCGACAATGGCTCCATCGTTAACCCGAGTTCGTGCTTTTATACAATATATAAAACTAGTATAGCAAAAGCAATCAGCATAAATAACATTATATTTTTGAATTAACATAGAA